>Ga0255772_10003147_pt1 | contig 15924 bp, 16 predicted proteins | sample 071ome_34_FD_179970 | JGI IMG/M metagenome (GOLD analysis project Ga0255772, IMG submission 179970) | Coastal salt marsh microbial communities from the Groves Creek Marsh, Skidaway Island, Georgia - 071411BT metaG (version 2) | ecosystem: Environmental > Aquatic > Marine > Intertidal zone >...
CCGTTCTTATGGAGCGGTTTCCTTATCGTTATGTTCAGGTTGGTAAGTTGGAAATCAACGGAATGCCTGATTGCCGTATTCAAAAGGTAGATTCTTATACTGGACGCTACCGAGACATGTATCTCTGCGATAATGAGATGCAACTTATGACTGCAATGGAAGATCACGATTACACTTGTTGGTTGGATCCTGATAATGTCCCTGCCTATGTCAAGGACGATGAAGACACGGAGAGTCTCTAAAAGCACTGGTGGAGTCATCCTCATTATGCCCATGATGGAGACATGTAAAAAACCCTGGTCGGGATGGTCAAATGACCCTCGGAGTTTCTTGCTTCTCTAAAGAGCAAGTGGTGCGGATGGGGTTTATACTCCCGCCTAGGATTTAGTTATTACCTAGTGAAAAAAATAACTTGGCGTGCATGTAAAGACCTAGTGGGGCGGTTGCGTAAACCGCCCTTTTTTAGTATAATAGATACTATAACTGAATACATTAAATGAAGAGTGCATTAATTACAGGAATTACTGGTCAGGATGGATCTTATCTTGCTGAGTTTCTTCTTGAAAAGGGATATACTGTGCATGGTATTATCCGTAGAAATTCTACGACAGACCCTACTGATAGGATAAAGCAACTTCTTGACAATCCAAATATTCGTTTACACTATGGAGATCTATCCGATTTTTCTAATTTAACTTCCTTGATTCAACAGACGCAACCAGATGAAATATACAATCTGGCTGCTCAAAGTCATGTAAAAGTTTCTTTTTCAAATTCTTTATATACTACTGACATTAATGCTGTTGGTGTAGCTAGACTTTTGGAAGCTATTCGTGTTTTAGGTTTGGAGGAAAAAACTAGATTTTATCAGGCATCTACATCAGAAATGTTTGGTAAAGTTCAAGAAACACCTCAAAGAGAAACAACACCTTTTTATCCAAGATCTCCTTATGGAGTCGCAAAGGTATATGGATATTGGTTAGTTAGAAACTATCGGGAATCATATAATATCTTTGGTTGTAATGGAATCCTATTTAATCATGAGTCACCAAGACGAGGAGAGTTGTTCGTAACAAGAAAGATTACAAAGACTCTTTCCGAAATTAAAGCAGGAATTAAAAAAGGTCCTCTTGAACTTGGTAACATGGATGCAAAGCGTGATTGGGGTCATGCAAAAGATTATGTTAGGGGTATGTGGATGATGCTTCAGCATGATACACCAGACGATTATGTGCTCAGCATGGAAGAGCAAAACTCTGTTCGTGATTTTGTTAATATCTCATGTAAAAATTTTGGATTTGATATAGAATGGTCTGGAAATGGTATTGATGAAGTTGGTATAGATAGAAATACTGGTAAGGTGATTGTGCAAATCAATCCAGAATATTATCGTCCTACTGAAGTTGAAACCCTTATCGGAGATTGTACTAAAGTAAAAACAAAACTCGGTTGGAAACCAGAATATACATTCCAACAATTAGTTGACGAAATGTGTGAGTGTGATCTTAAAAAAGCAATGGAGAGAAAAAATGAGTATGTATACTGAAATTAAATCATGCCGAGTTAGTAAAGAGAATGACTTAGTAACATTTTTAAATCTTGGTAATCAAAAGCTTACTGGTGTTTTTCCAAAACCAGATGAGTATCTTGATAGAGGTCCTTTGGAATTGGTTTGGAGTCCATCGAGCAATCTTGTACAACTAAAGCATACATTTGAGCCCACTGAAATGTATGGAGATAATTATGGTTATCGCTCTGGTCTGAATAATTCAATGGTACAACACCTTGTTAGTAAGGCGAAATATCTTATTGAATTAGCAGATTTGAAGTCTGGTGATGTTGTTGTTGACATTGGATCTAATGATTGTACCACTTTGAAAGCATTTCCCAGCGATGTAAAGCGGATTGGAATTGATCCAACAATTAAAAAGTTTTCTCAGTACTATCCAGAAGATATTCCTTACGTTGCTGACTTCTTTTCAGAAGAATCATATCGTTCTGTTGAGAAAGACAAGAATGCGAAACTTGTAATGTCAATTTCTTGTTTTTATGACCTTGATGATCCTGTTTCTTTTGTAAGAGATATTCGCTCTATTCTTACTGATGATGGAATGTGGCATTTTGAGCAGGCATATCTTCCCTCTACTTTGAGGTCTCTTTCATACGACACTGCTTGTCATGAACACATTGAGTATTATTCAATGCTTTCTGTGCAGAATATTCTTGAGCGTGCAGGAATGAAGATTGTTGATGTCACTCTGAATGATATCAACGGTGGCAGTTTTGCTGTTACTGCTTGTAAGGATACTAATACATCTATCAAAGTTAATGATGCTGTGATTAACTGGCTCATTGATGAAGAGTACAAAATGGGTCTTCATACAACTAAACCGTATTTTGATTTTGCTCAACGTACCTACGAGCATCGTGATTCTCTTGTGAATCTTGTAAGATCTCTTCGTGCTGACGGTAAGACTATCTATGGTTATGGGGCATCAACCAAAGGTAATGTCCTCCTTCAATGGTGTGGATTTACTTCCGATGATATTACTGCTATTGGAGAAGTAAATTCTGATAAATTTGGATGTGTAACACCTGGCACTAATATTCCCATCATTTCGGAAGACGAAGTTAAGAATCAAAAACCAGATTATATGATTGTTTTACCATGGCACTTTAAAAATGGTATAATACAGAGAGAGCAAGAGTATATGAAGTCTGGAGGTAAATTTATTTTCCCACTACCCTACATTCAAATTATTTGATATACCATGGAATATTCTAAAGTTATTATATGGGGATATCCTTTATATTCCCATACACATTCATACGTGCACTCATCTTATTACAAGGCATTCAAATATCTTGGATATGATGTTTATTGGTTTCACGATGATGATTATCCAAAAGACTTTGACTATGAAAATTGCCTTTTTATTGGTGAGGGGTTTGCTGATAAAAACCTTCCAATCAACAGCACTAGTGCATATTTTATCATGTATTGCCCATCTCCAAAAAAATATGAGGGAGCAAAAAAGTACGTTGATGTCAGAACTGTTGGTGTTGGAATCAAAGACCATATCTATGATTACTCTTTAGATAAATCTAAAACAATTAAAGTTGGTCCTACTTGTTACTACGAACCCAAGACTTCTAATAAGGTTAGAATTAAAAATGATTATCATGATTATGAGATGGATGATTATGATAAACTTTACATCGGTTGGGCATCAAATCTTTTACCTGAAGAAATAAATTATGATGATATGTATATACCTAGGGAACCAAACATTTATTTCTGCGGTACCATAGGTCATAGCGGTCAATGTGAAAATTATTCTAATTGGAGACCATTCTTAGAAGAAGTTCAGAAAGCTGGATATGGTTTTATTGCAAACGATCCATGGAGAAATCCTTTGTCTGATGAAGAAGTGATTCGAAGAATGAGGGAGTCTATTATTGCACCAGATATTAGAGGTCCTTTTCATGTAAAGACTCGTGTTATACCTTGTAGGGTATTCAAGAACGTTAGTTACGGACATCTAGGTGTAACTAATTCTGAGGAGATTTATAATGAGATGGAAGGTAAATGTGTTTACAACTCAGATACTGCTCAACTATTTCATGATGCAATGTCACAAAGAGAAAATGCTAAATTAATCGAAGAAGGAATGAAGTTAGTTAAAGAAAATCATACTTATATCAATAGAGTTAATAGTATTCTGGAGACTTTATCATGACTAAAAAGAAAAACTTAGTGGCAATTTTTGGTGGTCACGATGCAAACGTTTCTTTTTATAATGCTAACACTGATACTTATCATGTAATTGAAATAGAAAGACTTGTAAAAAGTAGATATTTTAGATTGCATGTGGAGAATGATTATGATACTATTCGGAATATATTAATTCAGTGTAGAGAAATTGGTGAAAAATATCTAGGAATTGATAATGATTATGAATGTTTCTTGATGGGGTCGGATGATCGAGTTTGGAAAATTCATGGTGATGGTTGGATTCAACCGCAACAACTTTTATCTGAGGTGTTTAAGACTGATAGAATTCAAACGCTAATAACCCATCATCACTGTCATGCTACTAATGCATTTTATCAATCTCCTTTTGATGAGGCATTAATAGTTTCCTATGATGGAGGTGGAGACGATGGATTCTTCAAAATCTATCATGGCACTAGGGATGAAGTTAAATTAATTGATAACATCAAATCTGATTTTGGTGGGGGGTATCTTCTGTGTGGTTCTTTGATTCGTGAAGTCGCTGAGAAGAGCAAGCACCAACTATCTCTTTCTGGTAAGTTGATGGGAATCTGTGGATATGGTACTCCTATAGAAGAGTATGTGCCATACTTCTCAGAATTTTTCTTTGATAGAAACTATAAGAAACTCGCTCAGTTGACTGGTCTTCCTTTGAAGAACCTTGATCATCCTTGGGAAAATCCTATGGACAATTGGGTATTTGAAGGACAAGAAGGATTTGATATTGCTGCAACTGCTCAGGAAGCGTTTGAGAGAGCATTCTTCAGTGTGCTTGATAAGTATGCTCAAAATATTCCACTCTGTCTTACTGGGGGTGCAGCGTTAAATGTGCTTGTTAATCAAAAAGTAATTCGTCAATCAAACAGAGAAGTTTTTGTTCCACCAAATCCCAATGATTGTGGATTATCTCTTGGTCATTTGTTTCAGTATAACAAACCAAAGGAACAAGTGAATGTGGCATATTCTGGTATTCCTTTGCTTGATAGAGATTCTTTGGATGATTATATTCAAGAATATAATGCAACTAAAGTTACCAAAAAAGAGATTGCACAACTCTTGAAGGATGGTAAGATTGTTGGTCTTGTTTATGGAGATTCTGAAGTTGGACCACGAGCATTAGGAAATAGGTCTATCGTCTGTGATCCCAACATTAGGGAAATGAAAGATATCTTGAATGCTAAGGTTAAGTTTAGAGAGTGGTATCGTCCCTTTGCACCTTTCTGTAAGAAAGAAGATGCCTCTACATATTTTCAATCTAGAACTTTTGATAGTTTTGAATTCATGAGTTTTGCTCCAAAGGTTAGAGATGAATATGTTGAAAAACTACCATCTATCACTCATATTGATAATACCGCAAGATTGCAAGTAGTTACCGAAGATTCACATAAACATTTCTATGAATTGCTTACTGAGTTTGGAAAGATTTCTGAGACTAATGTTCTTTTGAATACTTCCTTTAATATTAGAGGATATCCCATCTTGACTACTATTGAAGATGCATTATATGCTTTAAACAATACTGAGATGGATTATGTTGTTATTGATGATTACCTCTTCAACAAACTAAAATAAATAATCACAACGTGTAATTGATTAGAGTTATAGTATGAAGATTGTAATACCAATGTCTGGGATGAGCAGTAGATTCTCTCGTTCCGGATATCAGTTACCAAAATATATGCTGAATGTTGATGGTAAGACAGTCATTCAGCATATTATAGAATTGTATCCCAAAGATTCTGAGTTTATTTTTATTGTAAATGATAAGAATGCTAGGGATACAAACATTATTGAAATTTTAGAAGACTTTGATATTCCTAACAAAAAAACAAAAGTTATTCCTTCTCACAAACTAGGACCGGTTTACACAGTTTCTCATGTGTTTGATTGGATTGATGATGATGAGCAAGTTGTGGTAAACTATTGTGATTTTTCAATTTATTGGGATTATCAAGATTTTGAAAAATTTGTAAATGATACTCAATGTGATGGGTGTGTCATTTGCTACACAGGATTTCATCCTCATATGTTGGGTGGTGATAATTATGCATTCTGTAAAACAGATGAAACAAACAAAATCTTAGAGGTTAGGGAGAAGCAACCATTCACCGACAATAAGATGAATGAGTTTGCTTCTGCAGGAAATTATTATTTTAGGAAAGGAAAATATATCAAAAAGTATTTTCGTCAGATGATGAATGCTGACATAAATTTGAATGGTGAATATTATGTCAGCTTGATATATAATTTCTTAATTAAAGATAATTTAGATTCTATTGTCTATGAAGTTCCTAACATGCTTCAGTGGGGAACACCATTAGATCTTGATATGTATCTTAAATGGTCTGAGTACTACAAAAAATCCTTGACAGGACAGAAAACTTTTACACTATCAAATTGTGTTACTGCTCTACCAATGGCAGGTGCTGGTAGTAGATTTGCAAAGGAAGGATATGTTGAACCTAAACCATTTATTCAAGTAAATGGTAAGTATATGGTGCATCAAGCAGTTAGATGTTTACCAAAGACTGATAGAACAGTCTATGCTTGTTTAAGAGGACACACTGCACCATATCCTGGAGAAGTAGTATGGATTGATGAAGTCTTGGAAGGTCAAGCTTGTACGACTGAAAAGATTTTGGAGTTTATTCCTCCTGATAAATCCATTCTTATATCTGCATGTGATAATGGTATGTTTTATGATTCTGACAAGTTTTTGGAATTAGTTGAAGATGAAGATAATGATGTAATTGTTTGGACATATACTAATAATTATACAAGTTATCGTAATCCTGAGATGTATTCTTGGGTCTTATCAGATGATAAAAATAATATTGAGGAGATTGGTGTTAAAAAATTTTTTGGTGGGAATCCGATAGAACAGTTTGCAGTTGTGGGCACATTCTTTTTTAGGAATAAAGAGGTTTATCTAAATTCATTGCAAAAAATGTATGAAGATAAAGAACGTGTAAATAATGAGTACTATATTGATAGTTTAGTTAATTATTCTATTGATCTTGGATATAAGGTAAAAAACTTTGAAATAGATGAATACATTTGTTGGGGAACACCTAACGATTTGAAAATTTATCAGTATTGGCAAAATTTCTTTAATAAAGTAAACTGGCACGATTATTCTTATGAGAAAGACTATTTCACAAATTGATGATATTTTAGACCTTGCACATACCATAGCGGAATATACTATATGTGGCGAAGGTAATGTATCAGTAAAAGTAGATAAAAATACATTCCTAATCAAAGCAAGTGGAACAAGTCTTCATACATTATCGGAAGAAGATCTCACACTGTGCAATACAAACGGTGCTCAAATAGAGTTGCTTCATAAGAAACCAAGTATTGAAACATCATTTCACGCTTGGATTATGAAAACTTTTCCAGAGATTAACTTTATTGCTCATAGTCATCCTCCACATACCACAAAGATACTCTGTTCTAATGAAGGTTTAGAAGACTTTGCTAATAGGAGATGGTTTCCTGACCAGATTGTAAGGAATGGTAGAAAGTCATGTATTGTTCCTTATGCACCACCAGGAGAAGAAATTTTACGTCTGGTTGAAAGTCACGTTACTGAATTTATTGATAAGGAAGGTTACTTCCCTAAGTTGATTTTATTGCAAAATCACGGTATAATTACGGCATCTACATCTCAAAAAGACTGTGCTGCATCTAGTTTGATGTGTGAAAAATCTGCTGAAATATTTGTGGGTGCTCATGCACTTGGTGGGGTAAAATTCCTTACGGAAGAAGAAGTCAATGATGTTGATACATGTCCAAATGAAAACTATCGGAGAAATATGTATCAATGAAAGTAATTTATGTTGATATTGATGAAACGATCTGTCATCGTGAAACATCAGTAGACTTCGGCACTACTCACGACTATACAAAGGCAAAACCAATCAAAGAGAATATTGAAAAAATCAATAAACTTTATGATGAGGGTCACACTATTGTTTATTGGACTGCTCGTGGTTCTAGAAAGCAAATTGATTGGACTGATCTAACTAAAAAACAGTTGGATCAGTGGGGAGCAAAGTATCATGAGTTAAAAGCAAATAAACCTTTTTATGATTTGTTTATTGAAGACAAGGCTTTGAGGATTGAAGAACTATGATTATTATCTCCCATAGAGGAAACATTCGTGGTGAAAGATTAGACCAAGAGAACAGACCAAGTTATATTGATTGTGCTATTGGTAATGGATATCATGTTGAAATTGATGTTCGTGTTGTTGATGGAGAACTTTGGTTGGGTCATGATAAACCCCAATACAAAGTAAGTCATAAATGGATTGAATCGAGAAAAGATTATCTTTGGTTGCACTGTAAAAATGTTGAAGCAGCAAAAGAGTGTTGGGAATACAAAGCATTCTGTCATACTTCAGATCCATTTTCTTATGTGTCAAACGGAAAGATATGGCTTCATGATTTGAAGATGAAGATAGACGATAGAATTATCATACCTTTGTTGAGTTCTATTGAAATAAGAGAATTAACAGATACATGTTTTTATGATAATGCTTATGCAGTATGTACTGATTATCCTTCAATGGTATGATAGACATAGTTATTCAAGGACCATACAATGATTTTACTGATGAAGTCATCGATTCATACCTTCAGATTGGATTAATTAACAACATCATTATTTCGTGCTGGGATAATGATAAGCAGGAAGAATATAAATCTGACAAAGTTAAGTTTATCAGAAATAGTAATTATCCTGCTTACTCTGGAGTGTTGAACATTAATATGCAACTAATCACTTCTTTAAGTGGTGTGAAAGCATCAGATGCTGATTATGTTATGAAGGTGAGAAGTGATCAGAAGTTCAATCACCAGGGAATGATTAACATGATTAATTACTTTCTTGAGAATAAACAAAAAAGAAAAATATACATCTGTGGAAATATTTTTACATATCTTTTTCACCCAAGAGACCATATATTCATGGGACATAAAGAAGATATGATTAATTTGTTTGACATTCCTTTTGAGGAAAATGATATCTGTCAAAAGATTGGAGTCAATCGATATAATTGTTCTGCATATATGAATTTATTTACTAGACCAGAAACATACATTGGTGCTTATTATTGTAGTAGGTTTGATGAAAGAGTTTCTAAAATGGTAAAGGAGCAGTCAAAATATTTGTATGATAATGCTCCCGAATGGAAATATGCTAAACAGGTTAGTGATGAAGTAATGAGGAAATGTTTTAAATCTTTTCCCAGAGAGGGGGTAGATTGTATCTGGCCAAAAAATAACATATACAAACTACCATTTGATCATACCAATGAAGAGTGGCACGAGGAGGGCTTCTAATGAAAATCGCACTTTGTTTTTCTGGACAACCAAGAGACATTGATATCATCTATCCGTTTATAAAACAGTCAATTCTTGATGGAAATGATGTTGATGTTTTTGCACATACTTGGTGGGATCCTGATAATCTGAGTCATAACTCAGTTATTCCTGATAGAGTTCATAAAACTTTTTCGGCAGATGCAATTGATAAAATCAAAATTCTCTACAAACCAAAAAGAATGATGGTTGAAAAACCTAAGGTTTGGAAAAGAAGTTATGAGATAACTGAAAAGCAACTTGATGAAGGACCAGGATGGGCACGAGACGTGGAAGGAGGTCTAGAAGTAGGTAAGCAATATCTATGTAACATGACAAATAGCATGTTTTATAGTATAATGATGTCTAATCTATTGAAAGAGCAATATTCCGTTGATAATGATATTGAATATGATCTTGTTGTGAGGTGTAGATTTGATTTCTCTCCACACGGAATTGTTAATTTCAATGCGATTAACTTAAAGGATGATGAAATCCTGTGTCATTCAACAGGACTTCCATATGGTATGCCACATGATTGGTTTGCTATAGGTACTACAGAATCCATGAATGCCTATTGTGGCATTTACCATCATATTAATGAGATTATAAAACAGTCTATTAGAGAGGATGGGTGGTGGTGCAATGAACTTCATGTAAAACATCATATGAAAAATAATAACATCAAAATAATTCACTCAAATCTTCTTGTATTTGGACACAAAGGTTAACCAATGAAAACTGTAGGATTTTTTTATAGCGTTTTTAATGAGCAGAGAGCTGTAGAATACTCTGTTGAGCAATTGAAAGTACATTATCCAGATTCTTATGTGTATCTAGTTTCTGATGGTGGATTAGAATATTCGTATCTTGAAGACAAATATTCAAATCTAAAAACATCTTTAGAGGAAGATACGATGTCTGAAATTTTTAAAATTACTGGTGATTATGTTACTGGTAATTTTAGGGAAGATCATTATCAAAACGTCATCAAAAATTGTGCATATGCAGTTTTGGATAGGATTGTTAGAGCAATTGAGTATTGTGGGAATCCAGATTGGATGGTGATGTGTGATCCCGATTGTTTGATTAGGGGTCAACTAACTTTCCCAAATAATGGCAAAATTCTTGGAACAAGAATCAACTCCGGTGTACCTCAAGGATACAAAGACATTATTAAAACAATTGATGGTGCTATTCCAATTACTAGATGGGGTGCTTCTCCATGCGTATTTGAAGTCAATACATTTTTAGTTGCTCTTGAAAAATTTAGGCATCTTGATAAAACTGAAAACCTTCTTAGTAGATTAACTATGGAATGGTATGCTCTCTGTGCCCATGATGTTTTATTTCCAACTATATTCTCATTGATTGGTGAGCATGAAGCAATCAATCCAAATACTGTTGAGTGTCTTAGAAATTCTAATTGGAGACAATCTGATCATCCTTTAGTTCATCAATTTAGGGAGTATTATTAATGATTGGATTTAATCATCTTGGTCGGATTGGAAGACTTGGAAACCAAATGTTTCAGGTTGCTGGTTTACTAGGAATTGCTGAGTATCGTGGATACGATTATTGTATCCCAGACCATTCTGAATACAATGATTATGGTGGATTTCAACATCATGAAATTCAGAATTGTTTTAAGATGAAACATTTTGAAGGTAAGTATGGAATTGTTGATGGAGACCTTTTGCAACTAGACCAGTATCATTATTGTCAGGAACTTATGGATGAATGTCCTGATAATGTTACCCTAGTTGGATATTTTGAATCTGAAAAATATTTCAAACATGTCGAGAATAAAATTAGACAGAATTATGAGTTTCTAGATTTTATTAAAGAAAAGTGTTATAATTATGGTAAGGATTACTTAAAAGATTCTCCTGTTGGAGTTATTGTTCGTAGAGGAGATTTCCTTGCAGAGCATAATAAAAATAGGCATTGTCTTTGCAGTCTTGACTATTACCAAGAGGCACTGAGTAAATTTGAAGGAAGGACAATCTTAGTATTTTCTGATGATATTCCTTGGTGCAAGCAACAACAATTATTTCAAAATAAAAATACTTTCTTCGTTGATAGTAGCGAAGGAATTTACAAAGGACATTTTGATTTATGTTTGCTATCTATGTGCTCCGACTTTGTGATTGCAAATAGTACTTTTGCTTGGTGGGGTGCATGGCTTTCTGAAAATAAAGATAAGAAAGTCATTGCTCCGAAAAGATGGTATGGTCCAGAACTAGAGCATTTAATTTTAAAAGATCAGTTACCTGAAAGTTGGGAAAGAATCTAACAATGAAAGACATAACAATTGTTACTGCACTATTCAATATTCAAAGAGAAAATATGGATGGGAGAACCTGGGATGAATATCTCAGATGGTTTTCTACTACATTAAAACTCAAGTGTCCCATGGTCATTTTTGTTGAAGAAAGTCTTCACGATTTTGTAAAGGAGCATAGAGGATCACAGAAAACAAAAATCATTACTCATTCTCTTGAAGAGATACCATATTATTACTTAAAGGATGATATGGATGAAGTAATTAATTCTGATGATTATAAATCCAAAACAAAGTGTCTTGATAGAATTGAGTGCAATCATTCTCTATATTCTATTATTCAGTATTCGAAATTTAAGTGGATACGTAAAGCTATTGAATTGAATCTTTTTGATAGTGATTATTATTTTTGGATGGATGCTGGTGCTTCTAGGTTTTTTGAAGGATTTGATTTAAATCAAAACTTTCCTGGAGAATCTGGATTAGAGGCATTGAATAGTATTGGTGAAAAGGTGCTAGTTCAATTGAATACTGAGACTTATCTTGATCTTGTTCATTCAGAAACTCTTGGAAAAGAATATTTCTATGATCCAAGATCTTTTGTTTGTGGAACTTTCTTTGGTATGCATAAGAACTCACATCCAGTTATTGAAGAAAAGGTAGAGGATATTCTTGTCAATGATATGATTAAACAGAACAATTTAAATAATGAACAAATTGCTCTTGCTTATCTTGTAAAAAATGAACCAGAATTGTTTGAGGTATTTTATAGAAATACTTGGAAGCAAATTCAATTGTTTACGGAGTTAACCCAATGAAAATCTGTCTAGTCGGTCCTGGAATTATGCCCATCCCACCTACTGGGTGGGGTGCAGTAGAGTCTATTATTTGGGAATGTGCAAATGAACTCGGTGAGATTGGATATGAAGGTGAAATTTTAAATACACCAGATAAAGATGAAATCATTTCTTCCATTGCGGAGGGACAATTTGATTTTATTCATATTCATTATGACGTATTTTGTGATTTGATACCTGAAATTAGGCGGGTTTCTCCAAATTCAAAAATTGCTCTATCATCTCACTATCCATACATTGATCAGTTTAACTATCATCAAAGAGATGGATATACTAGAATTTTTAAATGGATGATAGAAAACGGAAATACTTTTCATAATTTCTGTGTATCTCAAAAAGATTATAACATATTCAAATGTCAGCAAGTTAAAGAAGATAAACTGCATTTGTTTAAAACGGGAGCACAGCACAGAGATATTAAATTTATTTCTAATCCAAAAAACACGGAAAGGACAATTTGTATTGGCAAAATTGATAGAAGGAAAATGCAATTCTTCTATCAAGGTATAGATACGATTGATTTTGTTGGTCCTATTGGAGATTCTTATAATTTTGACAAGAATAAAAACTATCTTGGAGAATGGACAAGGGAAAATATATGTGCTAATATTGGTGAGTATGCAAATACCATGCTACTTTCTGTAGGAGAAAATGGAACACCTCTAGTCATTAAAGAATGTTTGATTGCTGGACTTGGTGTTGTCACCTCTAAGTATTGTGCATATGAATTGGATAGTAGTCTTCCATTTATAACAATTATTCCAGACGACAAATTAGAAGATTTGGATTATGTGAATAAGGCTTTGATTGAGAATAGAGAGATATCTCTTTCTATGAAAAAAGAAATTTCTCAATATGGTATTGATAACTTTTCATGGGAACAATTAATTAAAACATACGCAGAAAAAATTTCATCTCTTACATGAAGATTACTCTTGTTGGTCCTGGTTTAATGCCTATTCCACCTACTGGATGGGGTGCAGTAGAGATACTTATTTGGGACTATAAACTGATACTAGAAAAATTGGGACATGAAGTTCAGATTGTCAATACACAAAATTTGAACGTCGCTCTTCAGGAGATTAGTTCATTCAATCCAGACTTTGTACATATTCAGTATGATGATTATGTATATCTGTATCCACATCTGAACTATCCTTGTGCCGTAACAACACACTTTGCTTATCTTGAAAGACCTGAAATGATGGGTCCTTATAAGCAGAGAGTGTTTGATGCATATTCAAAAATATGTCCAAATATATTTGGATTATCTGATGGTATTAATCAGGTTTATGAAGAGGAAGGAATTCCAAAAAATAAATTATTCTTGAATCCTAATGGTGTAAATCTTAAAAATTTTAGGACAACTCTTACACCAAAGCATTCTGATAAGTCTGTCTATCTTGCAACTATCGATCATAGAAAGAGGCAGTTTCTATTCCAAGACATTGAATCTTTGTGGTATGCTGGTAATATTAGAGACAATAGATTTGATTCTGAAAAAAATTATTTGGGGGAGTGGGATAAACCATATCTGTATGACAATTTAACTGACTATGGCAATCTTGTGCTTCTTTCAGATGGTGAGGCACATCCTTTAGTCTGTATGGAAGCACTTGCTTCTGGTCTCGGTGTTGTTGTTTGTGAATGGGGAAAGGCAAACCTGGATATAACCAAAGAGTTTATTACCGTCATTTCTGAGGATAAAATATCTGATATAAATTATATTGAGAAACAAATTGTAAAGAATAGAGAGTATTCTATTTCCCATAGAGAAGAGATTTTAGAGTACGCAAAGCAATTTGATTGGGAACAAGTAATTAAAAATTATTATCTGCCTAATATTGAGAAACTGATGTCTAAAAAGAAAGTTGCCATTAACTTTATTGGTACAGGAAATTATCTAAAATTTTTCCCAAGATACTATGAAACATTTATGGAGTATTTTGCTCCAGAGTGTGATAAAGATTTTTTTGTTTTTACTGATGGTGAATTGGGTGATGATATTCCAAACAATATTAAGATAGTTCCTGTGAAGGAAGAATCGGAAATACTGAAGGAAGATTATAATAATTGGTCATCTCTTACTATAAAAAGTATGGGTGGTCTAAAAAGGTTTGAGCAGATAAGAAAAATTAGAGACAAACTTTCTAAGTATGATTGGTATGTTTATTTTGATGGTGACATGCACTGTTGCTCAGAAGTAATTCATTATGAAGAATTTTTTGATGAAGAAAAAAACTTTTTTGCTGTTCAACATCCATGTCAAAATATTGGAATGTGTAAGTTCACTTCTTTAACCAGAGAAGATTTTCCTTTTGAAAGAAATAAAAAATCTTTAGCATATGTTTCACCTGAAGAGCAGGTTGATGATTTTTATGTTCAAGGATGTGTATGGGGAGGAAAGGTACCAAAAGTATTAGATATGATTGATGATCTTTATGGTAGAATTGTAGAAGATCTTGATAACGGTATCATTGCAGTTGTCAGGGACGAAAGTCATTTAAATAAATTTAGGATTGAAAATATAAATGATTTCAATGTATTGCCACCATCTTACGCTAAACCTGGAGACCATACCCCAGACCAGTTTACATTTGAGGCAAAAATGATACATTCTCCCTCCGATAAGAAAAAAATTCTGAATTCATAGTCATGGATAAAAACAAGTCACTCTATAAACTCAAAGGTCTTCCTCCTATCTACTGCATCAATCTTGATGATCAACCTGATAGGTGGGAATATATGGAAAAACAGTTTAAGTACTGGGAGATTGATAATTACACTCGTATTTCTGCCTATGATGGTAGGGAAGATGATCTGAGTGATATTATCAAGGGTAGATATCCTGATAATATGTCATCAGGTGAGATTGGTTGTGTAACATCCCACTTGAAAGCAATGAAGTATTGGTTGGAAACGTCCGATGCTCCTTGTGCTATTATGATGGAAGATGATTGTGATATAGAAATCGCTAAGTTTTGGCCCTTTACCTGGAAGCAATTCCAGTCAAAGGTTCCTTATTATTATGATGTTGTGCAACTTGCGATCATTAATCCTGGTGTGATTAGTGTTAAGATGCATAAAAGATTTGTAAATGACTTTTCTACAGCTTGCTATATGATTACTCGTCATCATGCTGAAAAGTTGGTTGGTTTTCATTGTCGTGATGATAAGTATAAACTTGATCAGGGTTCTAAACCTAGAGCAGTTGCTGATGATTTGATTTATAATTCTGGTAACACTTTTGCAATCCCAATCTTCATGTATAAGATTGAATTGGGATCTTCTATCCATGCAGATCACATTGACACCTTCCATCGTAGTAGTCATCAGGGTCTAACTGACTTCTGGAGAAATAATGCGGTACAAGTTCCAAATTGGGATGAAATGTTTGATTATGATCCATTTTATGGTACATTACCTCCTGCACCACAGGAACAGTAAGCATTTATACTTATTAATGTCGGGAAACCGTAACAAGAGGGGCTTGACCCCTCTTTATTTTTGCTATATAATTATGTAACAGTTCTTCACAAAACTACAATGACTGTAACAACTAATGAATATGGGCAACAAAACATGTTTGCCAAAGAACCCGTAATGTACTATGAGAACTACGGGATGCTGACTCCTAACATG
>Ga0255772_10003149_pt1 | contig 15921 bp, 14 predicted proteins | sample 071ome_34_FD_179970 | JGI IMG/M metagenome (GOLD analysis project Ga0255772, IMG submission 179970) | Coastal salt marsh microbial communities from the Groves Creek Marsh, Skidaway Island, Georgia - 071411BT metaG (version 2) | ecosystem: Environmental > Aquatic > Marine > Intertidal zone >...
TCCTGTTTCACGCTTGACGCTGAAAAGCGGAATGCATCAGATCGATTATCGTTTGACCGCGCAACCCGATCTTGATCCGACCGTGGATCCCTCACTGCCGTTTAGCCCCATTCAAAAATTACCAGTGGATACGCTGCTTTTCCTGCAACCCTCCCGCTATGTGGATTCAGATCGCCTGGGCGCCGTCGCGTTCGAGGTGCTTGCAGGGGCATCAACCGGCGGCGAGCAAGTATTGAGGTTGTTTGAATGGGTGAGAAAGACGATTCCTTACACACCAGGCATGAGCGAGCGGCCCTTGTCTGCCAGTGAAGTACTCAAACAAGCGCATGGTGTTTGCCGAGATCTCGCACATGTGCTGATTGGAATGATTCGCGCAATTTCCATCCCTGCTCGCTATGTGGTGGGCTACGTCCGGGACCTTGATCCTCAGGATGTTCACGCGTGGGTCGAAGTTTTCGTGGGGGGACGGTGGTATGTCTTAGATCCCACCTGTTCTGAACCTGGGGCTTTGCGCGCGCCGGTCATGCACGGTCGAGACGCGGCTGATGTTGCGATTATGGATCAGTTCGGTCCGCTACCGATTCGAAGCGAGATGAGCGTCAGCGTTTGGTGAGCTGATAAAGGCGGTTTCCACGCTCACAAACATTCTCGATTCGGTCGTTGCGGGCCCCACAAATGATCCTGCGACAGGCGGGAGTTGATCTGGGTTTACAGAGGTCGCCACTGCAATTTGTTTCCCCCGGACGAGGTCGCCACAGGTGGGGTCAACGCCCACCCATCCCAACGAGTCCAAGAAAATTTCAAGCCAAGCATGAGTCGCTCCGCTGGCGTCAGGATGGGCTTCCGACACGAGATAGCCGGTAACGAAACGTGTTGGCCAATGATTGCGCCTTAAGGCCCACATGAGCAGCCAGGTAAAGTCTCGGCACGAACCTGAGCCCCGGCTCAAAGTCTCAGAGGCCGACTGTATCCCGGGCTCTTCACGTTGGGTGTATTGGAAATGCGCTTTGATATAACTGGCCATTTCAATGAGTTGGTCGATCGCTTCCGCACAAGAGACATGCTGATCGAGGTGGAGCCACTCAGGAAGCATCGTCTCATTTGGGTCAGGTACCTGCTGAAAAGCTGTTAGGGCCGTCAGGGTGTGGCTGGAGGCCATGGCACCGGTTTTCGTGGTTTCGAGCCCAAGCTGCGGGCCGCATTGGTAATACTGCTCAGCGACAATTTGGCTTGTGATGATGAGTCGGTTTGTCGGTTGATTAAACGACGCTTCCGCGACGGAATTATTAAATAGGTCCCGCATCCAGCGAACTGAGGCTGCAGGGGAGATATCAAGTCTTGAGCTGCTGATGCGCAGATCGAAACCGTCTCTCGGGCGCAGATACAATTGGTGCGGTCCGAGTTGAACTTCTCGGTCGAACTCATAAGCTGTTGTATGAAGAATGCTAACCAGCTGCACGTGGATCTCGAGGTTAGGGTTGATGGAATAACTGCATCAAGCGCGAGTGGGTGGCGTCTTCGCGTGGGGTTGTTGCGAGTTTTGCTTTCAGGTGCGTTTCAACCAAAGCGGTCACTGTGGCGTATCGAGCAATTTCTTTTTGATGGATAAAAAGACGAACGCCTTTTCCATCTTCAGCGTAAGCAATATTAGCCTGCACGAACTTAATCCGAAGCGATCTGCGACTGAAGATAATTCTCAAGACCGACGCCCTCGATCAAGCCCAGTTGAGTCTCTATCCAATCAACATGGGATTCCTCATTGGTCAGTATCTTGTTCAGCAGATCTCGCGTTACGTAGTCTTGCGCGTTTTCGGCCGCGGCAATCGCTCGTCGCAACACTGGAATTGCCTCGTGCTCCAGAGCCAAATCACACTGCAGCATTTCGGGAATAGACTCACCAATCATAAGTTTGCCGAGATCTTGCAGGTTGGGTAACCCCTCAAGAAATAGAATTCGATCCATCAGCCAATCTGCGTGCTCCATTTCCTCAATTGATTCCGCTCGTTCTTTCTTTGCCAGCGCTTTGTAACCTCGATCCTCGAGAATCTTCGCGTGCAAGAAATATTGATTAATGGCCGTGAGCTCATTTTTTAACACTTCGTTGAGTAATCCGGTGATGTCTGCGTTTTGTGGCTTCATGGTTTTACTCCGTGATTGGACCAGATCATAGCGCAGCGGGACCTGCGTGCGTAGGTTGAGGTGACTTCCATCGCATGCTAGGGGGGCGTGAGCGATCTTTGGGTAGTTATGGGAAGACGCTCTCCTGGTCTCAATGATCAGTCAAGGCCCTGGTTGCATGTTTGACTGGATGCGGCAACGTTGGCTCTCGCGCCCTTCAGTGCAATTTACTTCGAGATGTCATGTTTGTAAGCTGAACTTGGAAGATACCCTCGCATTTCCGGGACAAGCCCAAGGGATGTTCAAGGGGCAGACGCTCACGCCATTTGAGCTCAAACTGCGTATCCAGCTAACTGGCCTTGCTAGTACCTAGGCTTTGGCGCTGCGGCAATGCTTTGAGGGGTTGGTCTCTTGGAATTCCGATTAAGGTGTCTGCCTAAACAGCTTTGATGCGCGCGAGGCCGGTCGAATGCGGCGTCTATCTAGCAGGTATTGAGGGCACCCAAATTGATTTCAAACCAAGCATCCATTTTCGGATCGATGTCCGCATCCGAAAGGTGATGAGGTGAAGCTAGAGCCCTGCGCATTCAATATCGATACGAAAAACTCGTTGCAATTGCGAATCGTTCGCATTTACAATCAGGTCCATGATTGTGTGTATCTGTAACAATATCTCTTCAAAAGTCCTCGAGTCTTATCGCGCTGAAGGGCTTAGCCTCGATGATGTTCGCGCGGATTATGGGCTTGCCTCCAACTGTGGTCAGTGCCTAGCCACCGCTGAACGCTTAATGCGATCTGCAGGTGTGCCGATGCCGTCTCAACGCAAGATGGCCGAGTCTCAGCTGATTGCAATCTCTGCTTGAGGCCCTCCTCATCGGTGGGTCCAAGTTGGCCAAAACTTTCACTCTTGATCTGAGGCTCTTTGCGCACTAGCAAACTCCACTTGACGCATGCAAGCCATTCCCTCCCTTGGGTTTTGGGGTGTTCCTAGGGGCCGACGCCGCGGGCAGCGCGCGGGCTGGAATCTAGCCAAACACGAATTGAAGGTTGCTGCGCGCCCCGATTCGAGGTGTGATTTTGCTCGTAAGAGAGCCAGCGAGGGTGAGTCGCTGGCTTGCGTGAGAGATGGGCTAATGGTGTGCTTACAGAGCCTGGAGCACGACAGGTAAATCTGAATAACCTCGAACAAAGCTTGACTGGACTCGTTCCGGCTCACCCACAACTTCGACCAGGCTGAATCGGTTTAAAATTTCTTCCCAAAGAATGCGCAATTGCATCTCGGCAAGACGGTTGCCCATACATCGGTGAATACCAAAACCGAATGACAAATGGTGCCGAGGGTTTGCCCGATCAATGATAAATTCGTTGGGTCGATCGATGACTTCTTCGTCGCGGTTTCCAGAGACGTACCACATCGCCACTTTATCACCGGCCTTAATGGTCTTGCCGCCGACTTCGACGTCTTCAAGCGCGGTTCGACGCATGTAGGTGAGGGGGGTCTGGTAGCGAATGATCTCCGGAATCATATTGGTCACGAGATCGGGGTTTGCTCGAAGTTTTGCGTATTGGTCCGGATTTTGGTTGAGGAACAACACGCCGCCCGATATCGAGTTTCGCGTCGTGTCGTTGCCACCCACAATCAAAAGAATGAGATTGCCCAGATACTCCATGGGATCCATGTCTTGCGTGTCGGGGCTGTTGGCGAGCATGGTTACTAAGTCAAGGGCTCCGTCGCTGACTTTCCCCTCTCGCTCTGCCCAAAGCCCTTGGAATGTTTCGAGGCATTCAAGGAGTGCGGCTCGACGGGCGGGTTCGGGTGTTGGGCCGCCAGCGAGTTCGCCGCTGGTGGCCATATCGGACCAATAAGTCAGTTTACGACGATCCTCGAATGGGAAGTCGAAAAGCGTAGCGAGCATTTGGGTCGTGAGCTCAATAGAGACTTTGTCGACCCAATTAAAGGACTCACCAATCGGGAGGCTGTCGAGGATGGAGCACACGCGGCCTCGGATCAGCGGCTCCATCTTCGCAAGGTTCATCGGCGCTACGACCCCCGTGACAGCTTTTCGCTGCACATCGTGTTTGGGCGGATCCATGCTGATGAAATTTGGTGTCGTGAAATCAGCTTGACGATCAGGCAGCGTAATGCCTGACTCCGAAGAGAAACGCGCGTGATCCTTGTCGACGGCCATAATGTCGTTGAACTTCGTGACCGACCAATAAGGTCCGAAAAGGCCCGTCTCGTGGTAGTGAACGGGGTCTTCCTGCCTCAACCTTTCAAAGATGGGGAACTGAGAGTCGGTTTGAAAAACAATGGGTTGGCTTGGGTCCAAATCAGACAGAGGCACCGACCAGGGATCGTTTAACGAGTCCTGGTTGAAATCGATTGCTTCACTCATAGTTTTCTCCTTTATGACCCGGGATCATGGACCCTGGTGACCACTAAATCTTTAAATGGACGAACCTCAATTAATCCGTTTTTTTAATTTTTCCCTATTCGCCTGATGACGTCATCAAAAGCTCGAGGTCTGTATTATTTAATTTCAAGGGTGCCGAAGATACCCTCCTCAGTTTGATGTTTCCTTCTGCGCTCGCTTCCTTGGTTGCATCGCTCGGCCACTACTCTGGCTCGCATAACCACTCACAATGGGTTTAGGTCTGCTCCCGACTCCTAGGCAGTCCAAGTGAGGTCCGATCTCGCCAGGCAGCAGCAGTGAGCAGTCTTGCTATCTAACCCGGCTGCCTCCTGTTTCAACTTCGATTGTGGGATCAAATCCCGTGAATTGTTCGAAATACTCCAGCAATTCGCACAGCCTAAGTCCGACTATATCGCGCATTTTGGTGGCTTGCACGCATCGATGGATGCCGATTAGCTCCCGCGTTGACTGACTGCCGTGTAGGGCGCTGGGTGGTTTTGTCGTCGATCTCTAGGCTGTATCGGCCGACCTTTTGGAAAAGCGAGAGGTCCCGGGTGAGGAGGGCTCAAATTTGTTCGATCTAGGATTGAGTGCCCCTGGGCTATCGTGACCGGCTTGCCAATAACGTGGCGTCGCTCGAGTTAAGCGCTCGCAGGTCGCCGTCGTGAGTGCCCGAAATCTTTGGGGCGTTGGCAGGGCGCGCCTTTGCGGTTGATCTAGCAACCGGCCATGATGAATCGACCGGGGACCTTGCGATGAGTTAATGGCTCGGCGCGCGCCGCCGGCCGTCCACAACTGTCGGGTTTTGAAAAGGGTCGTCTGTCGTGCGTTTGAGCCGAGCTGGGCAAGACCTCCTAGAGACTCGATAGAGGGTATGGATGGCACTGCTGCGTGGCTAGGGGATGAGCCAAGGTTGCGATTTCATGGGCTCGAAGCAAAAAGAAACGATGACGCGCTATCATCAAAACTGAAGTGCACCCGAGAGCTAGGGCTGCCTTCAACGATGGCCAACGCGATCTGATGGAAGACGAAGTGTTTACTCTTCCAAATAGATGAGCACCGTTCATACAACGGTGCTTATCTCATTTGCGCATTGCGCTATCGATTGGGCGGGAAATTGCCTAGTATTGGAATTCCGGCAAGTTAACGACGATGCCATCGATGTCACTGGTCAAAGGGATCTGACAGGCAAGCCGGGAAGTAGTCTCTCTATCAGGGTTGAGGTCGAGCATCGATTCTTCTGTTGCGGACGCAGGGGCCAATTTGCTTTGCCAAGGGTCTTCGATCGTCACGTGACAGGTCGCGCAAGAGCACTCGCCACCGCAGTCAGCGTCGATACCCGGTACCAGGTTGCTCGTGGCAACAATCATCAAGCTTTCGCCCTCATTTCCTTCGACAACATGCTCTGTGCCATTGTGCTCAATAAACTTAACGGTGGGCATTACATTACTCCGTAGTACTTAATTGGGTTTCCTGGTGCGGCGATTATTGGCGAAGTGGCTCAAAAAGTATAGGGCTTTTGAACTAGCCTGCACTGGCCAAGATTGCCTTCAAGTCTGTGGTTGGGTCAGCCAGTTCGCTTGGATTGACCTTCTTGCCATATAACTGTTTGGCGACCATGAACTCTTTAGGGGAGTTCACCGCGTCAACAGCTACCACAGCGCCGTCATGGAGATAAAACTGTGCAAATTGAAGAGACGCGGGTTCGCCACGGCAGACCGCCTCGCTGCCGTCACTGGAAAATCCAACCATTTGCAGCTTGAGTTCATATTGATCAGACCAGAACCAAGGAACCGCCGCGTAGGTTTTATTGCCACCCAGCATGTTGCTGGCGGCCGTTCTCGCTTGGTCCATGGCGTTCGGCACCGACTCTAAACGTAATCGACGTCCCAAGATGGGATTGGGGTGGTTGGTACAATCACCTGCGGCGTAGATGTCGGGATCAGAGGTTTGGCAGTGGTCATCCACCACAATGCCGTTGTCGGTCTTTAGTCCAGCGGCCTCAGCCAATTCGGTGTTAGGGATGATACCTATACCGACGATGACCATATCGGCGTTAATCACCTCTGCTTGGCACTGAACGCCCGTGACTCGTCCAGCTTCACCTACAAAGCCGCTGCAGGCGGTATTCGTGTGGATATGAACACCTCGGTCAGTATGCAGTTGATGATAAAAGGTGCTCATCGCCTCTGTAGTGACTCTCTGTAAAATTCTGGATTCCATTTCCAAAACATGCACCTCAAGCCCGGCCGATTTGGCCACGGCCGCCACCTCAAGTCCGATATAACCTCCACCCACAATGCACAACGAGCGGGCATCACCCATCGCAGAGCGGATGTCGTCAACGTCCGACTTAGTTCGAAGGTAGTAAATGCCCTGCAAGTCTGATCCCGGGAGGCTGAGCTTTCGGGGACGACTTCCCGTCGCAATAAGGAGTTTATCGTAACTTATTGATTCTTCTTCGATTTGAACAGATTTTCCCTGCGGATTAATCGAGGCTACCGTGGTATTTAGCCGTAGTTCAATCTCGCGATCGAGATAAAACTTTTCTGGTCGCAGCATGATTTTGTCAACGTCATGTTCTCCGGATAGATACTGTTTGGACAGGGGCGGGCGCTGGTAGGGCGGTACCGCTTCGTCTCCTATAAGCACGATTCGATCTTCGTAGCCTTCCTGTCTCAGGCTCGCTGCAGCCTGCCCGGCCGCTTGGCCGCCGCCGACGATGACAATTGTGGTCATGTGCGCTTAATCCTCACGTTCGCGATGGCCCGAGGATATCATGCCGGGCTCGGGAAAACTTGCGTTAGACTCAATGGATAGGGTTTGGTTGCAGCTTTTGAACTGTGAATCAGGCGCCATGGGTTGCTACTTCGGTATTGCGTTCGTATACCTTTTTTCTTAGGCGAACCTAAATCTCGATCAATGAGCAGGTGTTTGAGCAGCGGGTGCGTCTCTCGATAAACTAGTGTCAACCATTAGGAGCACCTATGAATTCCACGACTGAAATAGAAGCGGCCGTCTTCCGTCGACTGTTGCAACATTTAGACGATAACAAAGATGTTCAGAACATTGAGTTGATGAATCTCGCAGGGTTTTGCCGAAATTGTCTGAGCAAGTGGTATCGCGCAGCTGCCTTGGACGCCGGCGTTGAGGTCTCTGATGCCGAGGCACGGGAACGGGTTTACGGCATGCCCTACGTGGATTGGAAAGAGAAGTACCAGCGCGAGGCGACCGCTGAACAGAACGCCGCTTTTGAGGCCCAGGCTGAACGCAGCAAAGGCTGATGATCAAAGTTGTTGAGCCAAGCGTTTCACGCGAATGGGCAACTTTAAGAAATCAGCTATGGCCTGAGACAATTGGCGTGCACCTCGACGTTGTCGATCGTTTTTTCAACCACAGTTACCCTCATATCCATATTGGTTTTCTCGCCGTGTGTGATAATGCGGCTGTCGGGTTTCTGGAACTTAGCCTGAGATCTTATGCTGAGGGAACTGAAACATCGCCTGTTCCCTACATCGAGGGTTGGTATGTGGCGGACTCGGCCAGGGGGCAGGGCTACGGTCGAGCGCTGATGGCGCATGCAGAGCATTGGGCGCTGATGAGCGGCTACAGTGTTCTGGCAAGTGATGCCGAATTGGCGAATGTGCAAGGCATTAGCGCGCATCAGGCTGTGGGATTCATTGAGGTGTCGAGACAAGTCTCAATGCTAAAAAGTCTTACCCTGAGCGAGTAAAATTGCGAAACAGAACATCGTGTGCGCCAGAAGGAGGGTGTGTTGCGACGCGCATGCCGTTTAAACGGCCATCTTCGCTTTGATGGCGGGTGCGCATTGATAATCGTTCAAAACAAAATCGGACATTCTGAAATCATCGATGGTCGTTTGGCCACGATCTTCAATGGTGAGAGTGGGCAGCGCCAGCGGCTGTCGTCCGAGCTGTTGTTTAACCTGATCAACTGCATCAAGGTAGATATGTGCGTCGCCAATGGCATGAACGAATTCGCCGACGTCGAGCTTACAAACGAAGGCCACCATATGCAGTAGTAGCGCGTAACTTGCGATGTTAAACGGCACCCCCAAAAACATATCTGCTGATCGTTGATACATTTGCAAAGACAGTCGACCCTCTGCGACATAGAACTGAAAAAAGGTATGACAAGGGGGCAGGGCGACTTGGTTTGCGCTCGATTCAGCTGCATTCCACGCATTGACCAAAATCCGACGTGAGTCTGGATTATTTTTAATGAGGTGAATGGCCTCTGCGAGTTGATCCACCTCTTGTCCGTCTGCCCCGCGCCAGCGGCGCCATTGCGTGCCATAGATTCGGCCCATCGAGCCGTCGTTCTGGTCAAGCCCCAATCGACTTAAGTAGTCCTCATAATTGGCGTCCCAAATCTTGTTCTTTTCATAAATCGCTTTCAGATCCTGGATATTGTCTGAGCCGGAAATGAACCAGAGCAACTCTGAGGCCATGACTTTCCACGCAAGTTTCTTTGTGGTGACAGCGGGGAAGCCTTTGGATAGATCGTAACGGGCATGAAGTCCGAACGAGGACAGGGTGCCTACGCCCGTTCGATCACTGCTGCGTACACCGTGCTCAAGCACATACCGGAGTTGGTCCAGGTAGGTTTTCATAAATGCTGTTGCTCTGTATTAACGATCGATGAAAGCGTTAAAAGGCAGCATTAACCGCATTTGGAGTCGCCACAACTGAGGCAAGTCATACAGCCGTCCATCATGACCATGGCGTTCGTGAAGCATTTCTGGCACAACTGCGCGCCCGGAGGATAACTCGCGTCTTCATTCTCTTCAGCAGAATGTGTAGCTGCTTCTCGTTTTTCAGCAATGAGCGCCAGATGCGCCTCGGAGAGAGCTTCTTCAGTGATGAGGCCGATACGCCGCATGTGTCGGTCTAACACGTCGCCAATCTCAGCGACCAGTGAGGGCATGAACTTACCCCCTTTCTTGAAATACCCCCCTTGGGGGTCGAAGACCTGTTTCAATTCGTCGACCAAGAAGGTGGCGTCGCCTCCCTTTCGGAACACGGCGGAGATGACCCGAGTCAATGCCAGGATCCACTGAAAATGCTCCATATTTTTGGAGTTTACAAAGATTTCAAACGGGTACTCCTGCTCATGCTCCGTGCCGGCATTCAACACCAAATTGTTAATGGTGATGTACATGGCGTGATCTGAGAGTGGTGTTTTGATCTTGTAAGTGTAGCCCTTGAGCTCATCAGGCCGCTGCACATCTTCGTGCATGATTTCCTGAGTGGGTTGCTGAGGTTCGGGTTGCGTTTCTTTTTTGATCGAAAACCCAACAATGTTCTTTGATATTTTGACTGCCATCTTGGTCACTTTTCATAATTAGCCTGGCTGTTTGGGCTGGGCTTAAGTTGATTTTCCTGGTTCAGGTCGCATTGCGATTGACGATAGAATCGAGCGCTCGCGCAGACGATCAAAACTTACCGTAGTACCCTTCCTTCATTGCATCAAAAAGATTCGCCGCGGTGTGCATTTCACCGTCGTATTCGATCTCTTCGTTCCCTTTGACCTCCACGATATCCCCACCCTCAAGCTCAAACCGGTAGGTGGTATTTTCGAGGTCTTGTTCCTTTACGAGCACGCCTTGGAAGGCTTCTGGGTTAAAACGGAAGGTGGTGCATCCTTTTAGGCCTTGCTCGTAGGCGTAAAGGTAGATGTCCTTAAAGTCCTCATACGGATACTCCGTGGGTACATTCGCAGTTTTGGAGATGCTGGAGTCAATCCACCGTTGTGCTGCGGCTTGAATGTCCACGTGCTCGATCGGCGAGATATCGTCGGCGGTGACAAAGTAGTCAGGCAATTGCTTCTCTGGATCGTCGGTATAGGGCTGCGCGTCTGCATTAACCATCGCTCTATAGGCCAAGAGCTCGAATGAATAGACATCTACTTTTTCTTTAGATTTTTTACCTTCGCGAATGACGTTCCGTGCGTAATGGTGTGCAAAGCTGGGTTCGATGCCGTTACTGGCGTTGTTAGCCAGCGAAAGACTGATGGTTCCCGTAGGCGCAATGGAGCTGTGGTGAGTAAATCGACAGCCATGCTCGCCGAGCGCATCCACCAGTTCTGAATCAACTTCTGCCACCCGCTGCATATAGCGAGAGTATTTCGCATGGAGAATTCGGCCCGGCACCTCATCGCCCACTGCGTAACCATCTTCAATCATTTCTGGTCGGTGTCGAAGCATCTCTGCTGTCACTGTGAACATCTCGTTCATGATGGGTGCAGGGCCCTTCTCCTTGGCCAGCTCAAGACCGGCTTCCCAACCCACCATGGCAAGCGTCTGCGTGACTTGTTCAGTGAAAGCCACCGAGGCGGGATCGCCGTACCGCATCCCAAGCATGGTGATTGATGAACCCAAGCCAAGATAGCCCATGCCGTGTCGCCGTTTGCGTTCGATTTCGTTGCGCTGTTCTGGAAGTGGGAGCCCGTTAATCTCAACTACGTTATCGAGCATGCGAGTGAAGATGCGAACCGCTTCCTTAAAACTGTCCCAATCAAAGCTCGCGTCTTTAGAGAAGGGCTTCACCACGAAACGGGTCAGATTGACCGAACCTAGCAGGCAACTGCCGTAGGGGGGTAGGGGCTGCTCACCACATGGGTTAGTGGCTCGGATATTTTCGCAGAACCAGTTGTTGTTCATCTCATTGACTTTGTCGATCAAAATGAACCCTGGCTCCGCGAAATCATAAGTGGACGCCATGATCATGTCCCAAAGTCGTTTGGCCTTAACCACTTTGGTGATCTTACAGGCAACAAGTCCTTGTTCATTGGTCACATAGCGTTCGCTCGTTGGGAAGTCACGCCACAGAACGGTCGCTGGATCCGTGAGATCAATGTTGTCTGACTCGTGTTCCTTGAGGCTAATGGGGAACGAGAGGGGCCAATCCTCATCCGCTTTGACTGCTTCCATAAACTCTTTCGTGATGAGCAGCGACAAATTGAATTGACGCAGTCGCCCGTCTTCGCGCTTCGCACGGATGAAGTCCATGACATCAGGGTGACCCACCTCAAAGGTGGCCATTTGCGCGCCACGGCGACCGCCTGCAGAGGATACGGTGAAACAAGTCTTGTCATAGATATCCATGAAAGACAGTGGGCCAGAGGTGTAAGCACCCGCGCCAGACACGTAGGCGCCTTTGGGCCGGAGTGTTGAGAACTCGTAGCCAATGCCGCAACCAGCCTTCAAAGTGAGACCCGCTTCAAGGTTCTTCTGGAGGATGTCCTCCATGGAATCGTCTATGATCCCTGACACCGTGCAGTTGATGGTGCTGGTGGCAGGCTTGTGCTCGTGTGCGCCTGCGTTGGAGGTGATACGACCCGCTGGAATCACCCCCTGCCGCAATGCCCACAAAAATTTTTCAAACCAAATCGATTGCTTATCCTTTTCTTCTACTTCGACAAGTGCGCGCGCCACGCGCTGATAGGTCTGATCGATGTTCTGATCAATCATCTCGCCTTGCTTGCTCTTTAGGCAGTATTTGTTTTCCCAGATGTCCAAAGAAGTAGGTTGTAGCTTGATTTCGCCGACATGCGCCGGAATGGCCTTGAGTTCTGGCTTGGCTGCTTTAGATTCCATAGGTGTCGTGACCTCTATTTTTTATGTTTGTTTTCTTCTGCTTGTATCGTTTCTAGCGGTTATGGCAATGAGCGAGTCACCCTTGGCCTAAGAGGTTGCCTCCCGTGAGACTACCGAGTGCTAGCTACCTAACTGCTCTAACTGATTTCTTTAAATCCGATCTCTTCTGACCCAATCTCTTGTAACCCAATCGCTCTTGACCGCATTCGCGCTCGATCCAACCGTTCGCTCGCCCCTGGTCAGCTGATCAGAGCGCTTTGTCCGCCGACTCAACGCCGCGCCTGACTCATCCAGCTGTCGGTTGGCTCCTTCTGTAGAAACTTCTCATAGCCAGGCTATACTCAGCTCACAGCCTGGGGTCATGTTGTTTGAGCCCCATTTGTTAGTCGGCCGCCACCTTCACCACACTTGAGTCCGATCCTGACCGGGCTTCTCCCTGACACGGCTTAAGGCTGGATCTTGCCTCGTCCGCGCCTTTTAACCCTTCAGCGTTTAATCGTCACCGCTGAAGGGCTAGGAGCAAGCCGGAGTCTCCCTGAACGCATTCCTGAGTCGAGCGAGCCGCGTGATTCACCATCATCGGAGATGGGCGTGTCGGCATCTCGCGTGTGCTCCAATACTTGATCAGGGTCCGCGAAGGGTGGCGCGGAATCAAGCTTATCGAAGAGAGACGCGATCCTTTTTGGGGAGGCTTGCCCTTCAAGCAGCGGTCGAGGTGGTGACCGCTAACGGCAAGATATTGTGCTACACGGGCCCTTGCAGCACAAGATGTTGTGGCTGATTCTATCCGCTGAAAAATGGAAATTTAGTGAAAAACCGGGGTCAAGTCTTGAGTTTTAATCCGTCTGATTGAGGGGTTGCACTGGCTCATTCGATCGAGAGACACTGGTGCAACCGTTAAATTGGGGATCAAAATCATGAGCTTAGAGCATCGAATCGCCATCGTAACAGGAGGCGGAAGCGGGATTGGCGCTGCAACCAGCGAGATGTTGGCCGCATCAGGTGCGAAAGTAGTGGTCACTGATATCTCCGAAGAATCTGCCCGGCAGACCGCAGACGTTATCTGTCAGCGAGGCCAGGAGGCGATCGGATTGAGTCAGGATGTGACTCGCATTGATGAGTGGCATCAGGTTTTCGAAACCACCGCCAAGACGTTTGGTGTCGCCAATGCGCTGGTGAACAATGCAGGTGTCAGCGGTGCGGGCAAGGATCGGTTAGAAGAGCCTGAAGGCCTTGAGGCGTGGCGATTTGTCATGTCTGTAAATATCGATGCCGTCCACCTAGGGTGTCGCTTGGCTCTTGAACAAATGAGGAGTACTGGAGGGAGCATTGTTAACATTTCCTCGGTCATGGGGATCGTGGGCGGTGCGGGACCTGCCTACAATGCGAGCAAAGGTGCCGTTCGGTTGCTTACCAAGTCGATCGCGGCCTACTGCGGAAAAATGGGCTACCCGATTCGATGCAATTCAGTTCATCCAGGTTATATCTGGACGCCCATGGTGCGGCAGATTGTGGATGTCTCCGACGAAGTGGCGACTGAGGAAGAGCTCAAGGAGATGCTCTTGCTTCAGCACCCGATTGGCCGATTGGGTCGGCCAGAGGATATTGCCGCGGGTGTTAAATTTTTGTTATCGGATGAGTCAAGTTTTATGACTGGGAGTGAACTGGTGATTGATGGGGGCTACACCGCCGTGTAGCTCCGCGCACCGATCGGCACTTCGATTTCATCCCTCTTACTGTTTGGTTTGAAAGGCGGTGAGATCGAGGCTGCGCACTAAATTCAGGCCTTGCCTTAGCCATGGAATACCGAGCCAGCTTGGCTGTTGTGAATCCTTGAGACTCAGTACTCATCAAATGCTGATGGTTCAGCAAAAGAGAGAGACTGGTTGTTTGCAAGCGGGTTCTGCCTCGATATGATGGCGGCGGCAGGCGATTCTTGTAATTAACGCACGCAGACTAGAGCTGCGAGACCCTCTGAGCCTCCATGGCTCGCTCTGGGCTGGTACGGTCAACGGTATACGAGACGCGCATCCTCTAAGACATTGAATGAGAGAGTGAGACCACTTATGCATTTAACTCAACTGGCTGCGGAGCGACCCGACAAAGCTGCGTACATTATGGCTGCGACGGGTCAGACCTTTAGTTATCTCGACTTAGAGCAGGGATCTAATCAGCTCGCCCATCTCTTTCGAAGTCTCGGGCTTAACCGTGGCGACCACATTGCGATATTGCTGGAAAATCATCCTCTGTTCCTACAAATTTGCGTGGCCGCTCAACGTTCGGGCCTTTATTTCACGGCAATCAGTTATCGCTTGCAGAGAGACGAAGTGGCTTACATTGTGAACGATTGCGGTGCCAAGGTGTTCATTACCTCGAAGGACCGTCAATCGGTCGTTGAAGCTTTGCTCGCTGATCTGCCTGATTTAGGCCAGGCGTACATGTTGGACGGGATCTCTCCGGGATTTGAATCGCTGGAGTCGGCTATAGAAACGCAACCTACGACGCCCATCGCGGACGAGAGTATCGGCACGTCCATGTTGTATTCGTCGGGGACGACCGGCCGCCCAAAAGGGGTATTTAGACAATTACCCGAAGGGCAGTGGGGGGCAGAGGATTCGGCTGCACTCTTTCGAGCGCTATATGGGGCAACGGATGACAGTGTTTACCTGAGTCCGGCGCCGCTTTACCACGCCGCGCCTTTGACGTTTTCGATGGGGTTTTTGCTTGGCGGGATGACCGTTGTGGTCATGGAGCATTTCGACGCAGAAGCGGCCCTAAAAACGATTGAGGCCTATCGAGCAACCCACAGTCAGTGGGTGCCAACGATGTTTATTCGCATGCTCAAACTCGATGAGGAGACCCGGCTGAGCTACGATGTTTCGAGCCTACAATGTGCGATTCATGCGGCTGCGCCCTGCCCAGTGCCTGTCAAAGAGCAGATGATCGACTGGTGGGGCCCGGTCATTTTTGAGTATTACGCAGGCTCCGAGGGCAACGGGTTCGTGGCGATCACGTCGGAGGAATGGCTGGCGCACAAGGGTTCAGTTGGGCGAGGGTTAACTGCCGTGCTGCATATTTGCGACGAGGAAGGAAATGAGGTCCCCGTGGGTGAATCAGGGACAATCTTCTTTGAGGGTGGCGGCGAGTTCGAATATCACAACGATCCGCAAAAGACTGCTGAGTCGCGACACCCCCAGGGCTGGTCCACGCTGGGTGATATTGGCTATCTGGACGAGGAGGGCTATTTATACCTAACGGACCGGAAAAGTTTCATGATCATCTCAGGGGGTGTGAACATCTACCCACAAGAGACTGAAAATTTACTTGTGACTCATCCTAAAGTGATGGACGTCGCCGTTTTTGGCGTGCCCAATCCGGACTTTGGCGAAGAGGTTAAAGCTGTGGTGCAGCCCATCCACTGGGAAGACGCCGGTCCTGAACTTGAGGCGGAGTTGATTGAGTTCTGTCGTGACAACATCTCTCACATCAAATGCCCGAAAACGATCGATTTTGAGCAGGAACTGCCCCGCCATCCAACAGGCAAGCTATACAAGCGGTTGCTGAAAGATCGCTACTGGGAAGGGCATAAAACGGGCATTCTCTAAGCGAGCAGGAGACTCAGCTAACGAGCTATCGCGAGACGCCGTTACGGACGATTAAGAAGATTCGCCGGGGAATATTGATCGGTGAGAACAGTCGCACTTGTGTCCCAGTCGACTCGATCAGTGATGTATTCGGGGAACGACAAGAGACCGACGCCAAAGGGCGCTA
>Ga0255772_10003171_pt1 | contig 15853 bp, 18 predicted proteins | sample 071ome_34_FD_179970 | JGI IMG/M metagenome (GOLD analysis project Ga0255772, IMG submission 179970) | Coastal salt marsh microbial communities from the Groves Creek Marsh, Skidaway Island, Georgia - 071411BT metaG (version 2) | ecosystem: Environmental > Aquatic > Marine > Intertidal zone >...
GGAGCCTTTTTACCATTAACACCGTCGATACCTGCATCAACAGTTACATCTTCAACACCTTTTACATGTTCGTCTGGTGTGTTTTCGTATTCTGGCTCGTCACAACCACAAGGTGAACCATTAATGCTATCATCTGATTTCATCATAGGTACATTGTCTTGTCCTGGCATCATATCAGGTGTTACAGGAGTTAATCCTGCCAAAGCCATCATTTGTTGAATTGCAGATGCTTCTTCTGGAGTATCAGCAGTAATTGTAATTGCTTCGTCTACTTTTTTCTTTTTAGCATCTTTAGCCGCTTTTTTCATTGGCTCTTTTTTGTTGCCATCTTTATCTAAATCTAAAAAGTCTGGCTTTGCTTCTGCAATGTTTTGTTCACCGTTCATTTTTTCTGTGTTATCTAGTGCATCAGCAACTGCTTCAGTTTTTTTGCTATCTAGTTCACGCAACTTATCTAGTACATTGTACATTTCTAATGATGCCATTACTCTTCTCCTTTGAAACGTTCTTTAGCATCTTTTGCAAGTTGCTGTAAAAAAGTTTCTTTACCTTTTTCTGTAACAACTAATGCATCTTTATCTACATCTTCGCCGTCATACTTGTATTCACCGTCAAGTAATTTAGATTCATAAGTTGTGTCTTCTTTTTCTTTTTGATATTCTTCATATGGCTCACCTGGCTTACGAACACGTATATAATCAAAAGTAGTGTTCAATGCGTCTGCTAGATAAGCACGTAATTCTGTTTGTGTAACAGGATAGTTTACAGTTGCTTCATAAACTGTAACTTCTGTGTTTGTTAAATTAGGAAAATCTAGTGGTAAATTTTGAATTGGTGTTTTTTTGCCGCTTGATAAATTAGCAACGTCCCATTTCTTAAGAGCAATCTCTAAATTATCTTCGAAATTTTCGTCTAATTCGCCAGCAACTTTTATAACAAAGTCATACTGCTTTGTGGCTTCTGTAAGATATTTTTTAAAGTCGCTCATTAATATTCTCCCTTTAACTACGTTTATTTATCTTCATTCTTGTTTAATATCTTCTCTAAAATGGCATTGCGATCCATTACAACATAGCCTTCTCCGTCTATAGTGTCAGTTTGTTCGCCTGCTTTTTGGTCTAAATTCTGCTTTTTCAGTTGTAATTCTACCATTTTAAGTTTTTTATCAAGTTTTTGACTCTTTGCATCAATAGCATTTTTAAGCATATTGCTCGCTGTTTCAAAAACCCTACCAGCATAACGTGATTCAACATTCATGCCCAAATCCATTAGATCTTCATAACTCTGTTTTGCTTTTTCTGCTAGATCATCAAGTTCTTTATCTGCTAACTCTCCTAGTCCTTTAACCATAGGTAAAGCGGCAGATATTTTATCAAATTCTGCTATACTTCGCTCAAGGTTGACAGTTTCCTTTTTGACTTCTTTTGAAGGCTCTGGTTTTTCAACCTGCTCCATGGTCTCTTTAACTTCTGGTAGATCTAGTAGTTCTTCTAATTTCTTTGTCATAATAATACTTATCTTCTCTTGCCTTGGTGGAATAAATCTTTTTCAGTGATAACTCTAAATTGGATACCATTCTGTTTACAATAGGCCGCGGCCGCTTCCCATTTCGCTTTGTTTTTTACATAGTTGGCTTGATTATATGTACTCTTTCCAACACTTTCTTTTACTGTGTGATTCTCTGGTTTAATTTCAATTATTTCTGCTCGTGTTTTACCTGACTTGTTTGAATACACAATAAAAAAGTCTGGAACATAAATTGTATATTTTCCATTAAGAGGATTTCTGTAAGGAATCTTTATACTTTCACTTGCCCATTTTGCAACAGCAGGATGTTCATCGCACATTTTCATAAAGTGCCATTCCCAACTGGAACGGTACATTGGTGTTTTTGTTCCTATGTATTTGTCGGGATTTTTTAATTCATATTTGCCTCTAGCAAAATTCCCTAAACGAGCCATTATGTAAATATATTCCTTTTGGCAGGATTATCTAATTTCTTTGGTCTTGCACGACCAATAGTGCTTGTTGGCACTCTGTTATTATTTAAAATTTCTCCAATTAGATCAGTAAGTTGAACATCTGTAAAGTTTCTAATCTTATCTAAAAATGTTAAGGGATTAACATTATCAATTTTTGCTTGACGTAAAATAATAAAACTTGTTGTTTGAGCCGCTTGCTTTTCCATTCCTCTTTTTTCAAAAAATGCAAGATAAGCATCAGAATCTGTTGCTTTAAATTCTAATGGACCATTATTATATGCATCAAAAAATTGTCTAGTTTTATCACTAGATGTAGTTTCTTTTTTTGTTTCTGATATTGGAAGATTTGAATATTCAGTCATTTATTTTACCTTATAGAGGACTTACTTGATTAGCATTATTTGTTGCTGTATTATTTTGTGTTTGAATTTGTCCTGCTTGTGTTCCACTTACATTACTAGGAGCCGCAAGTACAGCATTGTTATCTAATCTACCTTGACTAGTTACAACTGCTTCTGCTCCTTGACCTAGTGCATTAGTTGCTATATTTTCAACTTCTTGTTTAACGCCTGCTTTGTTTAATTGTTTTGCATTTTCATATGTGTTCTTTGCTTTGATTGCAGTACCAATAAGTGCAAAAGGATTATTATAAACATTAGGATCAAATAAATCTCCTATAACATCTAAACCTCCTGCAAGCACACCACCAGCACCAAACAGTGATGGAGTGCCTCCACCGAACAATCCTAGTGGTGAAGGGTTTTTATCATAGTGTAGTTGTGCAAAACCATCAGGACTTCCTATTCCTACAATTCCACTTGAATATTTTACACCTTCGTAAATTACAGTCATATTATTTTCTGCTGGCTGTGAACTAGAACTTTCTAGTCTAGGCGCTTGCCATTCACTTATCATAGGATTGATTAGTGTAAACTCATTAAACTTGTGTTGGCTTAATTGGAATATGCTAATTCTTCTAAAAAAGCGTCTGCTTCTGTTACTGTCTAAACCAAATTTAATTTTCTGTTGTTTACCGTAAGGTGAGTTGTAAGTAATTTGTCTAGATAGTGCGTCGGCATATTGTGAGTCAGCGTATGTTGCTTTAAAATATTGTTGCCACATTCCATTTACTACATCAGCATTGTCATCATGGAAACTAAAAGTAACAGGTTGATAATCAACTCTTGTTTGAATATTAGTTTTCTTTCCATACTGATTAAACGTTTGTGTTTGTACAGCCACACTAGGTAAATTTACACCCTTAACTAGCATTCCTACTTCTGTGTTAGGTGCAGATTTTAAAAATCCTAAATTAGCCGCTAGTCCTGCTAGACGTTGAACTGTACCATCAATTTCAAAATAACAATGATACAGAAACTGACTTTTAGGCATGAGCCTATTATAGTTGTCAGTGAATAACCTTGCCGCATGTGCATAGTCATGCATATCGCCATTTGATGTTAGCGATGCCGCAGTGCTTGAAAATAATTTATTAATCCATCCCATACTAATATTTAGTCACAAAAAAAGGTCGAAGATTTTTAGTCTCCGACCTTTTAATTTTCTATTAGCCTGTTGCTAAAGTTCTAATTGTTCTACCAATAGCACTACCAATACCGTCAGGCTGACCAGCGCCGTTAGTTTGGATTGCGTTGTCATATTGGATAGACATTTGGATATCTACTGGGTTTGAATCACCATAACTTAACTGGTTGTAGTTAATGTCAGTAATGAAACAACCTACTAATTCAAATGTTTCAAGCACCGTAGGAGCATTAGCGCCGTTACCACCATCTAGAATTTCAATTCTAGTTTTGAATTTGTAGTCAATACCACTTGCCGCACTTGATTGTTCGAAGAAATCAAACTGCTTCTGCATTTGCTCACCGCATAGTTTGTTAACTGCGTTAGTAACATCATCACGTACTGTAAGTGTGATTGGTTGCCATGTATGCTTACCTGCATAATAAACTTTTGAGTTGTACACATCGATTGTGATTGGCTCAAAGTTAACTTGAGGTCTTGTTACATCGATTACTTGTTTTGTCAGTTCCACATTGGGCGAACCAGCACCAAAATTTTCAAGTGTCGCTCTAAAACGATACTTTAGTTTTGGCATCAACAAGCCTTGTGAGTTTGCTGACTGGTCATTTGCCAATGGCACTGTAAATCTTGATAAACTTGAAATTGCCATTTTAATTTGCTCCTTGTATAATTTTATTTATCACCATTATTGGTTGCCCAAACTAGCAATTTCACCTGTGTTCTTTAAGCGTAGTGGAATATAAATGAACTCCACACTCTTCACTGGTTCAATTGCAATATCAACGTATAGTTCATTACGATCAATTCTTGCTGGTGTGTTGTTTGAATCATCACACACAACTAGGAAATCGTAAAGTGCTCTTTGACCTACTAGTTCAAGAAGTAGACTTTCACAAGCCTGTTTAATCTCGTCTCTAGTAATCTTATCATTTGGTTCAAACATAAACGGTTTAGCAAGCAATCCTAATTGACGTCTTAAGTATGCTGTTAAACGTGCAACGTTGATTCTGTCTAAAGCACTTGCATTTCTTGCTCTTGTGTATTGACCAAAGTTAACTAATCCACTTCCAGTAATAAATGTTAATGGGTTAATTTTAACTCCTGCCATTGTGTCACGTACACCTTCATTAAGTGAAACAGGTTTAAACTCTCCTTCACTGTCAATAAAGCCAACACTTGAAGCATTTGTAATACCACCGCGTCTTGTACCTGCTGGTGCAAACCATGGATAAGAAACTGCATCACTTAATGCAATAGTTCTTAACATCATGTAACTTGGTGGAACAACAATGTTGTTACCGTTAACGTCTGTTGTAAATCCTGATGGATAAAACATTCCCATATACTCGTCGTATGTAGTAACACCTGTTTCACCATCTGCTAGTGCATTGTTTGAGTTGTTTCCATACTCTAACAATTCTGTTGCAGAACTTCCTAAACGCATTGGAGTATCAGCAACTACAAAGCCTGTGATTCCTCTGTCAATGTTTAGGTTAACTAGGTTACTTGCACACTCTACATAACCTGGACATGCAAGTAATGTAAAGTTACGTGTTTCTTCATCACGCATATCTTGGTTAGTATCAATCTCACTCTTGATTGCAGAAACTACAGTTTTACGTTGAGCATGTCTGCCAAATAAACCTGAACCATCTTCTGCTTGTGTGTTAAATCCAATCCAACGGTTAACTTTGTATCCGCTCATTGGTTCATCACTTCCGCCATTGTAAGTTGTACCCGTACCTTGGAATCTAATGTTAGCACCGTTATTAGCATTAACATCTACATGACCAACTACAAATTTCTTAACATTGAAACCTGAACGTCTAGTGTTCCATAACAACATACCTCTTGGATATAAGTCTGGATCTGGAGCGTCTGGGTCTAGGTAATCGCTTGTTAGGTAATCTGCAATATCTGCCGCAGTGTCACCTGTTGCACCTGATACACCATAACGTGCATCTGCAAACAAGATACCTTCTTCTGTAGTTTGATCACTTACATCAATAGCAACCCACTCTAATGTGTTACCATCATATTTGTAAATGTTTTGACCATATTTTTCTGTGTCGCCAGTGTCAACCCAAATATCACCGTTTTGTAATGCACTTGCATCACTTTGTTGTGTTGGTTCAGTTGCTGAAACAATTGGACCATTTGGATCTGTGTTTGGCAAGTAAGTTTGATAACCTACCCAAGTAGTACCGTTGTGTACCATGATATCTACTTCATCAAGTGTAGTTGAATACCATAGTGTTCCATCTGCTGGAGTACTAGTTGGAGCAGTTGTGCTTGCTTGATAACTTAATGGCTTCCAGTTACTGATAACAATACCACCATTAAAGTCTCCTCCTGTAGGAGCATTGTAAACATTATCTCTGCTAGTTGTAAATCCTAGATCAGCAATAGCAGTTCCTGCACTACTGTTTCTAATGTAGATTTCGCCACCTAGTGAATGTGTAAGTTGTAATCTACCATCTGTAGTTACACTTGCAACAATGTTAGTAAATCCTGCGCCTGAAATTGCTGTTGCAACTGCCGCCGCATCTGTACCATTAATTGTTACTGTCTTTTCGCTTGAAACAGTTGCTGAACCTTTTACTGATTCTGCAATGATTAAAGCATGACCGTTAGTTACAGTTGGCGAAGTTCCACCTGAAGCAACTGTTGGAGATACCGCTTGTCTGCGATAAATTTTAAAGTTAGCCAAAGGTTTAGCAAAATCGTCACCACCTGTATTTTCAATTCTTTGATTAGTGTAGTCACTGTCAACAAACAATGTACCAACAGCAACATTTGCGCCGCCGCCTGTTGCATCTAGTGCATAGTTTGCCGCTTCACGTGAAGCATATATTGGTGCATTTACTTGTGACCAAGTATCTGTTGCATCACTCCACTGTTTAACTACCCAGTTAGCACCTAAATTTGGTACAGTTGTTTTAACCCAAACACTACCTGTTGGTCTTGCTGAACTTACTGTAGAAGCATCAATTGTTTGAGTGTCACCTGTTTTCCAAGTTGGTACTTGTGAATGTTTTGAAATTTGTAAAGTAACTCCTGGCTTGTAACCTACTGTTAAACCTAAAGTGTTTACAAGTCCATATGTTTGTCCTGGATTACCTGGATCAGCAACTTCTTCTAATCTCAATGCACCATCTTTTGTTGAATCAGTATTAGCACCAGCAGAACCATCTGTGTAGATCTCTACACGGTTTGTTGATGTTGCTTTTGCTCCAATACCATCAATACCTGCGGCATTAATTGAAGCCGCCATGTTTTGTGCATCACTACCACCGTGTGCTGATGAGTAAGTAACTTCAGTTCCGTTAATTTTCATAACAGGTGTACCACTAATAGTACCGTTAGTTAAAGTAGTTCCTTGTACTACTGGCCAACTAGTTGCCCAACAATCTGAAGTAAATGTGTTAACACTACCTAGTGAACCAAAACCTGTGTTTGTAGTTGAACCTACTTTTACCCAAGCATTGTCGGAGTTTTTGTACCACATTTGATTTTCTGTGTTCCAAGTAACAATAGCATAATCGCCCTTTGATCCCACAGAAGTTTTGACACCTGTGTAAGTTGCACCTGACACACCGTCTAAATCAGATGAACCTGTGATAACTGTGATTGTTTTGTTAGTGAATTTTTGTGTAGAAGCGTCCCATTCGAAAACACCGTATGCAGTGTCGTCGACATCAAACCAGTATGTGCCATCAGTCGCATCGCCTGTTGGTGCACTTGCTGATCCTGTTAATTTTCCTAAATCAACATCTGCTCTTACAACATATGCTCTGTTAGCAACACCTAGATATGAGTATGCCGCTTGTAATCCGTATTCGTTTAATTCGTTTCCGTGTAACGGATTATTTGATGTATCTGTATAAAATGTTGGATTACCAAATGTGTCAGTTAATTCTCTCTGACTTGTCATTAGATAAACTTTTCCTGCATTGGCTTTTAGTGTGCCTTGTGCAGTTCCTGTACCACTACCGTTTGGTTTGCTCTCTGCTGTTGCCACCATAATTAGTGGAACAGTTGCACCAGCGGCAGGGGTGTAAAAACTTTCGTCAATTACGTTGACTTCAACTCCTGGTGATGTTAGTGCCATATTAATAACTCCTTTTGATTCACTTACACATATTTAGCCACGATCTCTAAAAATGCGGTATAATATACAGCGAAAAAGGGGCCGAAAAGGGCGGGTAAATACAGTTATGAATAGACCTTTATGTAAATCATGTAAACGCAGACCCTGTGCAGTAAACTACAAGAAGGGTCGTAAGACCTATTATAGAAGCAAGTGTGAACAGTGTGTTCAAGGTAGAACACCAAGCACACCTATGTGGTATCAACTTGGATATCGTCAAAAAGACAAGTGCGATAAGTGTGGGTTTACCAGCAAACACACTGAACAGTTTGCTGTGTATCACATAGACGGTAAACTAACAAATTGCCGTCATGCTAATCTTAAAACTGTTTGTGCTAATTGTCAGCGTGTTCTACACAAAGAAGGATTTACTTGGAAGCAAGGTGATCTAACACCCGATTTTTAAGAAACTCTACACTGCTGTTGTTCTCAATTACAGCATCAAATTCTACATTACACCATGCCCATTCTGATACGTGTACATCAGGATATTGTTCTTGCATCTTGTTAATAAAAACTATACTGTCATTCTTTTTCTTATCAGCAGAAACTCGCATTTGTTTTTGTGCTATGTCCCACCATTCAGGATCATCACCACGCTTTACACGCCATAGTTTGCCGCCAATACTTTTGATCATTTCTGCTTCATTTTCAAAACGTACATCGGGTATAACAAAATCTGTTTCAGGATGTGCAAGTAATTGCTGTTTTACTAGACTAACCCATATACCATCATAGAAGCCATTACGCATACAGTCTGTACCAAATAGTTGTAGCACCAAACGAGGAGTTACAGGTTTACCTAGTTCTGTACTCCAGTAAGGATCTACTTTTTCACGCCATGCACGTGACTCGTCTGTGTTGCCTTCTAGCATTTCTCTATCCCAATTGAAAACACTAGCAACGCCGTCTTTAAGTCTATCTGCAAATGAAATTTTTGTAAAGCCTCGTTGCTCTACCAAGAAGTCTGCAACAGTTCCTTTACCTGAACCAATTAACCCACAAATACCGATTATCATAAAAGATCCTTTATTCTTGAAAGCATCTTCTAATTGTATAGTCATTAATATGGAAAGTCAAGAAGTTTTTAGCCAATTACAAATGATAATGGCTTACTGCCATCAGCATAGTTTGCTAAATCTTGTTCCAGTTTCTCCATTTCGGCTTGGGCATCTGCTTTGAGAGCATCGCCGTTTAGTGATGTACCACCTTGTGGTGTAGATATTGTAGCAAATTTTGATCTTGCTTCACCTAGCATGTATTTGCTTACTGCTAGTGTGTAGTCTTTTAACCATTGTCCAGCGTAAGGATCACTCAATAAATTGAAGTCTGGACGTTGATTATAAATCTGCATCAGTACTTGTTCGTCTCCTCTTGGACGTTGCATAATAGTAAGTTTTTTACTCACTGGTTCAAATTTAAAGTTAATAAATGATCCAAACATTCTACCTACTAGTTCTTGATATCCTGCAAAAGCATAGTAAGTTGCAAGTCCGCCCATCTGTGTTGAACTTAAAAGATATGTATTTGTATAAGCCAAGTTAAACGGTTCAAACAATGTACCGCCATCGCCGCCGCCTGTTCTTGAACCAATCGAACGTCTAAAAAGTTCACGCACTTCCATTACTTCGTTTGGAAGAATATAATCGTTAGTATCTTCTTGTAATTCTAGGATTGCATAAGATTCTTCAACTGCATTTTCTGCACGTTGTCTGTATTTGCCTAGTGCTTTTTCTAGTGCTACTTCATAATGGTTGGGATCAAGTTCTACATCAATCATTCCGTCGCCAAGTAGTGTGCGACAGTAATTAAAAACCTGTTGTTTTTTGTTTTCTAAATCGTTGCTCATATAATATATTTAACCTCTTATAATGCCGCTATTCTTGCTTGGAAATCTGCAAAGTCTATACTTGCCGCTACTTCTGTTTTTAGCGTTGCTAAATCAATTGTTTCACTAGTTAATGCATCAGTAATTCCATAACCAGCAACTGTAGTTGGTGTTGATGTTAGATCTGCAAATGCTACACTTGTCAAATAGTCTGTTCCAGCCACTGCCGCTGAAATATTTCCAGCACCATCTGCTTTTACAATACCGTTGATAGCACCTACTACTGGATCTGTTTCTGTGTAACTTGTTAAGAAACTTGTTCCTGTAATAGTAGCACCTGTAAAGTCTACTGTTGTTCCTGATGGATAATCAACTGTATTGCTTCCGTCACCAATTACAATATTTGCAGTATTACTTGCACCGATTTGTACATCACCATTTGTTCCTGTTCCTGCACCTGCATTCAGAATAGCATCACCACCGTCACCTGCTGTTGATTGGCCACCTGCAAGTGTTAGTGTTTGACCATTTCCTCCGGTTGCAAGCAACGGACTCATCGCCTGTGTTAATAAACTTCCACCTATGGTTAAATTATTAATGTTAGTTAGGTCGTTATTTCCAAAATCAACATCACTTGATATTGATGAACCTGTTAGATCTAATGTGCCTGAAAATGTACTTGTTCCTGAACTTGTAATATCGCCTGTAACGTTGCCTGTAAGATTACCTGTAACATCACCCGTAACATTTCCTGTAAGATTACCATTTAAACTTCCGTTTACTGCATCTACTAAAACTGTACTATCGTCTGCAAAAACACTGCCTTTAATATCTTTTAGTGCGGCACTACTCGATGAACCTAGTTGAACATAAAGTTCGCTAAAATTTTCGTTTATCTTTGTAAATGCGGTACGTAAGTTATCGCCATTTCCTGCATCATTGCTTGTACCGGTGTTAATAGTTTGTTTTGCCATGGTAATCAGTTTCTCCGTTACTCATATTTATTCAATAAATACTATTACGATGCCGAGATTAAGTTTATATAAACCAGAGAAATCCGCTGATTATCGCTTTATTGACAAGAATGTAAATGAAGCGTTTCAGGTCGGCGGTACAGATGTATTTGTTCACAAGTACTTGGGTCCACAAGAGCCGGGTGTAGATGAAGCAACACCTACTACCCCTTATACCAGAAGTGCTGAAGAAGAATCAATGCCTGAAACAAAAATTCAGGATTTACTGTTTTTAGAGAATAGAGACAGACGATATTCAGACGATGTATATGTTTTACGTGGAATATATAATGTGCAGGATCTAGACTTTGACTTATCACAGTTTGGAATGTTTTTGCAAAATGATACTATTTTTGTTACTTTTCATCTAAATTCAAGTGTTGAAAACATTGGAAGAAAATTAATGAGTGGAGATGTACTAGAACTACCTCACCTCAAAGACGAGTATGCACTTAACGATTATCAAGTAGCACTTAAACGTTTCTATGTTATTGAGGACGTTAACAGAGCCGCCGAAGGATTTAGTCAAACTTGGTATCCACACTTAATTAGATGTAAATGTAAACCTCTAATTGACAGTCAAGAATTTAAAGAAATTTTCAACAAAGACAGTGGAGAAGGAACCGGATCTACTATACGTGATGTGCTTTCAACATACGAAAAAGAAATGCAAATTAATCAAGCAGTATTAGATCAAGCACAAGCAGATGCTCCTAGTCCTGGTTATGATACAAAAAGTTACTTTGTTGTTCCAACTGATGGTGAGGGAAATGTTTTAACAGAAGAAGGATCACAAACTGACATTAAAGTTGACACAACTAAACTAGATACTAGTGCAGTTCTTAAATCTCCAAAGAATAATTATTATGTAGGATACTTAACAGAAGACGGATTACCTGCTAACGGAAAACCATATGGGTTTGGTGCACAATTTCCACAAGGTGCAGTTGATGGAGAATTTTTCTTAAGAACAGATTATTTTCCTAATAGGCTTTTTAGATATAATGGGAAGAGATGGGTGAAATTTGAAGATAATGTAAGATCAGGATCGTTAACTAATCCACAAGGCATGGTTGGTGATGATACAACTAACAGTCAACTAGGTGGTTTTGTAAACAATACCAAAAAGAACACAATCGGAGGTAAAGAAGTTGAAGAAAGACAAAGTCTTTCTAAAGCACTTAAACCAAAGGCGGATAATTAATGAGATTAAAGGAGTTATGGGGCATACCTATTGATGGAACAGAAAAAACAGTAGGTCTAAAAAAGGTTACTAGAAAAGGAAAAACTTACTATGCACCTGCACATAATAATCCTAGACGATACAATGACAAAAATACAAAGGTAAACAAGTAATGCAACATTTTTATGATGGACAGATAAGACGCTTTGTAACACAGTTTATCCGTGCGTTTAGTAATTTCAGTTACAAAGACAATGCAGGAACACTGCGTAAAGTTCCTTGTACATACGGTAATTTAACTAGACAAGTTGCAAATATTATTAGAGACAATAGCGAAAACAAAGTTGTAAGTGCTCCAAGAATAGCGACATATATCCAAGGTTTAGAATATTCTAGAGATAGAATTCAAAATCCTACTCATGTAAACAAATTACATATTAGAGAAAGGTACTACGACGACAATACAGAACAGTACACTGGTGCTCAAGGTCCTGGTTATACTGTAGAAAGACTAATGCCTGTACCATTTAATCTTCAAATGAAATGTGATGTGTGGAGTACAAACACTGATCAAAAATTACAAATAATGGAACAGATATTGGTATTGTTTAATCCTAGTTTAGAAATACAAAGCACAGCAAACTATATAGATTGGACCAGTTTGAGTTTGATAGAACTTTCAAGTGTTAATTTTAGCACAAGAACTATTCCACAAGGTGTTGATACAGAAATTGACATAGGCGAATTAACTTTTACTATGCCTATATGGATTACACCTCCAGCAAAAATCAAGAAACTTGGTGTTATCGAAAAGATTGTTATGAGTGTTTTTGATGACGACGGTGGAATACAACTAGGATTAATTGACGGTGAGTCAATTACAAGCCAAAGTGTAACTCCAAATAATTTTGGTTTACTTGTTCTTAATGGTGTAGCAAAACTTATGGATGCACACGAAAACAGTTCAACATCACAGGACGGTGTTCCAACAAAACTAGGCGAACCTATAAGTTGGTTCAAAGTATTAGATCAATACCCGGGCGAATTCCGTGCTGGTATAAGCACTATTAGGCTAGCAAAATCTGATGGTAACGAAGTTGTTGCCACTGCAAGTGTAAATCCTACAGATGAAACACAACTTGTTTTGAGTTTTGATGCTGACACAGTACCAGAGAATACAGTATTGAGTGATAGTATAAACAGTAGAGGTACCGTTGATGCTATTATTGATCCTACAAGTTTCAATCCAGAAACAGCAAGTCTTGCTGTAGGTACAAGATATCTATTGCTAGATGATCCAAACCCAGATACATTTGCTTGGAAAGATCAAACAGTAGGTGCGGCAAATGACATTGTAACATGGAACGGCTCAAATTGGGAAATTACATTTGACGCAAGTGCAAATGAAGAACGTGCCGATTCTAGTGTGGCCCAAGAACCTGTCTACATAACTAATACATATACAGGCGTACAGTACAAATATACAAATGAAACTGGCGCATGGTTAAAAAGTTATGAAGGAGAATATCCTGCAGGATCATGGAGAATAGTACTTTAAAAGACAAAAACATTGTTTGTAGTGGTGCATTATTTTATGCACGTAATACCAAACGATTTCTTTTCCTAGAACGTACCAAGACCAAAACTGCTGGTCAATGGGGACTTGTTGGTGGTAAAGCAGAAGGTAATGAAACTCCTTGGAAAGCACTAGAACGTGAAATATCAGAAGAGGTAGGTAAAACTCCTCCTATTAAAAAAGTTATTCCATTAGAAATGTTTACTTCAAACGACAGTAAGTTTTTCTTTCATACTTACTTGGCTATTGTAGACAATGAATTTATTCCTACACTTAATGATGAACACAGCGGTTATGCTTGGACTAACGTAAACTGTTGGCCTAAACCACTACACGTGGGATTGCGTAACACACTTCAAAACAAAGCAATTAAAGATAAACTACAAACTGTATTGGACTTATTAGTTTAATGGATCAAAGTACAGTAAAGATTTTACACGATGTGTTATCAAAAACATATCTGTCTAATATACAAACTATGTTATCACAACACGAATTTCCGTGGTTTTGGAACAACGGTACTTTAGCAACTAATGAGTACGGGGATGTGCCTCAATTTACGCATACGTTTTTTGATAACACTAGTCCAACAAGCAATTATTTTACACAGGTTAGGCCTATTATTGCGTTTGTTGAAAAAGAACTCAACATAGATTTAGAACCAATTAGAATAAAAGCCAACTTACTTTGCAAATTACCACACGATATAACTCAAATAAAAAATCCTCCACACATTGATCAAAAGCATGACCCCGACCCTAGTTATTTTAGTTTTGTTTACTATCCTTTTAACTGCGAAGGAGATACACTACTATATGAGGAGTTTTTTCCGCAAGACAATTTAGAAGAATTAAATCTGTATAAAAGTAATACTCCTAAAGAAAACAGTTGTATATTTTTTAATAGTAATAGATATCATTCTAGCAGTTCGCCTACTAAAAGTAATAGAAGAATGGTTTTAAATTTTGTAGTAAAGGTTTTATAATGAAAATATTAGATAATATCTTACCCAACTCTTTAGTTAATCAGTTAGAAGATACTATGATTGGAGATAGTTTTCCTTATTTTTACATGCCTGGATTCACTGATCCTAGCGAAGATGGAAAAGAATATAAAAACTTTAAAAGTTTTCAAGGACTAGTTCATGGGTTTACTGATCTAAATGGTAATTCTAATAGTGGCTTTTATACTATGGTAATGCCTATTGTTTATTTTTTAGAAAAAGAACTTGATAAACAATTTAAGGTATTAGAATGTAGAGGGCATATGCTTTTTAAAGATATCGAAAATAAAGATAAAGTTGGATATCCTCATATTGATAATCACGGAAAGCATTATGTATTAATGTATTATGTAAACAATTCAGATGGAAATACAATAATATATAATGATAAGAGAGATGATGCTGTTACAACAAAAGATGTAATGGACAAAAATAGCATTTTAAAAACTGTAGAACCTAAAAAAGGAAGAATGTTTTTATTCGATGGCGATCATTGGCATAGTGGTACATGCCCTACACAAAATAATAAGAGAATTTTTATTAATTTTAATTTAGTGGAAATTTAATATATTTGCGTTGATCTTTTAATTTACCATAAGTTGTTTTACTAACAAGATCAAAAGCAATACTTAATCTTACGTCATTACCTTCATACACATTAGTTCCATGAGTTATCCAACTTGGAAAAATAGTTAAAACACCAGGCTCGTTTTTTATTTTTAATGGATCTTGCCACTCTCCTATTTGATAGTAAGTAAAACTGTTTGACGTAGGGTCAACTGATACTGTTAAATTACCGCTTATCATACAGTCTGGCGTATTATCATGTGAATGAGGATCTATACCTTCGCTGTTTCGTATTGTATTATACCAGCATTGTATATAAAGATCATCTGTTATTGGACACTCTGTAAATTTAAAGTATTCTACTATACTGTTTTTAAAAAATGTTTTGATAGAATTCATTTCAGGCCATTCTAACAAATTATAACCATGAAATCTTCCAGTTAAACTATCCTTTGCACCAATGCCGCCATCAACATCTTGATAGTTTATAGATTTTTTTAATTGTGATTCTTTTTCTAGCAGTAGTTTAGGAATAGAATTATCTACTTTTACATCAAACATACCTAAAGGTATTTTGAATTCAGGTGCGAATCGTGTGTTGCCTTGTATTTGCCAATAACCTAGTTTCATACACGTAGTTATGCGTGTAAGGATTAGTAGATAATAACTACGGCTCCGTGATTACCTGGTGTGTCATCCGCTGTCGATCCTTGACCTATGCTTCCGCCAGGATAATTTGAATCACTTGATCCTTCGGTAGGAATATTGTTGTTGCTTCCGGTGTATGTATTTCCACTTACAACAGTCCATGATCCTCTAGTGCCACTATGAACATATCCTGATCCGCCACCAGCAGATCCATTGTTTGGTGATCCGCCACCAGCACCACCACCGCCATAGTAGCCACCACCACCACCGCCGCCGTTGGAACCACCCGAAGATGAACCACCGCCAGCGTCTGGCCATCCTTGACCTGATGGAGTACTGTTACCAGTACCTCGTCCAC
>Ga0255772_10003172_pt1 | contig 15851 bp, 15 predicted proteins | sample 071ome_34_FD_179970 | JGI IMG/M metagenome (GOLD analysis project Ga0255772, IMG submission 179970) | Coastal salt marsh microbial communities from the Groves Creek Marsh, Skidaway Island, Georgia - 071411BT metaG (version 2) | ecosystem: Environmental > Aquatic > Marine > Intertidal zone >...
GCATCGGCAGTTATTGCAGGAACAGTTCCAAGTGGTTATGTTTCCGAAATTTATTTAAACAATGATGGTAGTGGATTTACTTCAGTTCCAACAATTGGAATTACTTCTTCTCCGACAGGTCAAGTTGGAGATAATGCAACTGCAGTTGGATTCTTAACAACGAGAGGTGGAGTAACTTCTATTGATAAGATTCTTCTGACAAATGCAGGTGCTGGATATACTGTTGCACCGACAATCACAATTACTGGTGGAGGTGGCGTTGGGGCAGCAGCAACTGCTTCTATTGTTACTTCTGGTCAGGGTGTAATTAGAATTACAATTACTGATGGTGGTGTTGGTTACAGTACAACACCTATTGTAACTATTTCTGGTCCACCAAGCAGTGGTATTGCAAAAACTGCTGTTGGTATCGCATCTATTGGTTACGACGGATCTGATAAGATTGTCAAGGCAATCTACATCAAAGATCCAGGTAGAGGATATAGTTCTGACCCAACCGTTACCATTGCAGATCCAGAAACACTATCTGGAGTTGGAACTTACCTGTTTAACGAAGTTGTTATCGGATCCAGATCAATGCTGGAAGCAAGAGTCAAAGAATGGGATGAAGATACTAAGATCCTTAAGATTTCTAATGTTGGTATAGCAGACACTCAAATTGGATTCTATCCAGGCGAGAGTGTCATTGGTAAGACTTCTGGAGCGTCTTATCCTGTCTTAACTTATACGCAGGATGATATTTATGATAAATACACTGAAAACGATGAATTTGAAAAACTGGGAGATGATCTCCTAGATTTCACTGAATCAAATCCATTTGGTACTTATTAATGTTAGGAAAATATTATTATCACGAAATAATTAGAAAAACGATCATATCGTTTGGAACATTATTTAATGATATACATATTCGCCATGCAGATGGTGATGGGAATAGTGTTAGTGATATGAAAGTACCACTGGCATACGGTCCTGTTCAAAAATTTCTAGCAAAAATTACACAACAATCTGAGTTAAATAAACCGATTCAGATTACTATGCCAAGAATGTCATTTGAGATGACATCTATTCAGTATGACTCAACAAGAAAGACGAGTTTAATACAAACATTTAAAACTTGTGATGACGGCAGTAAAGTAAAGAAAGTCTTTATGCCAGTTCCATATAATATTGGATTTGAATTAAATATTCTTTCCAAATTAAATGACGATTCTCTACAAATCATAGAGCAGATTTTACCATATTTTCAACCACATTTTAATCTTACCCTAGATTTAGTAGATTCTATTGGTGAAAAGAGAGACGTTCCAATCATTTTAGATTCGGTGAGTTTCCAAGACGACTATGAGGGAAGTTTTGATACTAGAAGAGCACTGATTCATACTTTACAGTTTACTGCAAAAACATATCTCTTCGGTCCTATTGCTGATAGTAGTGATGGTCTTATCCGTAAGGTACAAGTTGATATGTACACTAGCACGGATATTCAAACTGCTAAGCGTGAGGTAAGATACACAGTTACACCAAAAGCACTTGAGGATAAAAATAATGATGGGGTGATTGACTCAACTGATAATGATCTTCTCCAACCAGGAGATAATTTTGGATTTGATGAAGAATGGCAATTCTTCTCAGACGGAAAAACTTATAGTCCAACCCGCCAATCTGATATTTAATTACCATGGATAATAATTATGAGTCTATTGACAAGGCACTCAATATTGAGAGTAGCATTGTTGAAACGGAACCAGCAGAGATTAGGAAACCACCCATTCCTATTGAAAAAACTGATATTAAAAAAGATTATGAATATACCCGCGCAAACTTATATTCTCTTATAGAAAAAGGTCAAGAAGCAATTAATGGGATTATGGAACTTGCCGGTGAGAGTGCAAGTCCAAGAGCATATGAAGTTGCGGGACAGTTAATTAAAAGTGTTGCTGATACTACAGATAAATTAGCAGATCTTCAGAAAAAACTCAAAGATCTTGAAGAAGATTCGGTAAAACAAACAACTAATAATGTTACTAATAATGCATTATTTGTAGGATCAACAAGTGAACTTTCAAAACTACTCAAGCAAGGTTTTCTAAATAATAATAAGTCACAAGACGCATAGGTATGGCGAAAAAATCCTGTAAGAAAGGATATTACTATTGCTTCACTTCAGAGAAGTGTAAGAAGATTCCTAAGGGATGGCACCTTATGGCGTCTACTGGTCGTATTATGAAAGATAGCGAGCATAAAGAAGAAGAGGAGACCAAAAAGAATGGCAATGGTACAAATGGCAATGGAAGTGGGAATGGGGACTCTTCTGGGAGCTCTGATAGCGGAGGAGTATCAGAAGGTTGGAGTGCAGCATACAGGAGGTCCATCGATTGCGATAATCCAAAAGGGTTCTCTCAGCGAGCACATTGTCAAGGAAGAAAGAAAGTGAACGAACAAAATAACGATATTTTTCATCAAGGAAATCCCAATCCTCAAATGAGGAATATGCCTATGGGACAAAGAAACGCAGAAAAACTTGCAAATGCATATGGACCACATATAAAGAATCAGTTGACTCATGGACTACATTCTCTACATAAAGCTAGAGAGTCTGCAAAAAACACTAAGATAATGAATAGTTCTAGTGTAAGGGTTGCTGAAGCAAAAGAAAAGGGTGACCACGAAGTGTCGATGGCACAATCTCAGTTAGCAAAAACTGAGAGAAATATTAAAACACTTCGTAAAGCACTAGGTAAAAAAGAAAAAAATATTCCAGCTTGGCTTCAGGCAAAGATTACTGATACTGAGCACAATATGGATGCAGCTGCTGGTTACATGGAGAATCCTCTTGAAGAAGCAAACAAAAGTGGTGATTATTCTTTGCATGACTGGTTTACTAAGAGTCGCGCTTCTGATGGCACCCCTGGTTGGGTTCAACTTGGTGGTAAATACGCAGGAAAACCCTGTGCAAAACAACCAGGACAAAAAACCAAACCCAAGTGCGGTTCATCAAAAATGGCAGCATCCATGAGTGACAAAGAAGAAGATGCCGCAGCAGCAAGAAAAAGAAGAAAAGATCCTAATCCAAATAGAAAGGGTAAGGCAAAGAATGTGGCAACCGAAAGAAAAAAGAAACTAAATGCATCATACTCCAATTGGAGAAGTGATTTAGAACAACTCGATGAACTAAAGTGCTGGAAGGGTTATAAGAGAAAGAAAGGATCTATTCCTGGAGAAAAAGGTTCTTGCGTAAAAGAAGAAATAGTAGATGAGGGTTTAGTAAAGGCTGCTCTTATCGGTGCTGGTATTATGGCTTTACCTGCTATTGCTAAAAAAGTTTTTGAGCCAAAAGCAAAAAAAGCACTGGATAATGCCAGACAAAATGCAACTCTTGGTGGAAATGCATTTGGTGCTGGTGCAAGAGGTCTTGATAAGCAATCATTTGAACCAGAAGGTGAAATGGTTTTTGAAGGAGATACTCCTCGTGGACAAAAACCAAGTGTTGGAATGAATATCACACCAGATATGACACAACCAAAACCAAAACCACCAACAACAAGACAGAGAGTGAGATCTGCTGGTTCAAAATATGGACCAAAAGCATTTGAAACCGAAATGCCAGTTTTTAATACAGAAGAAAAGGACGCTTGTTATAAAAAGGTCAAGTCCCGTTATAAGATTTGGCCAAGTGCATATGCCTCTGGTGCATTAGTCAAGTGCCGTGAAGTTGGTGCTGCTAACTGGGGTAACAGCACAAAGAAAGAAGGTTTCTCTGATTGGAGAACTGAAATGGTTATGGAAGGTAAATTGGAGGATCGTTTATCTAAAATGTCTGATGATGAGTTTAAACAGTTTATAAAAGGCAGAACTGGTCCAGAAGCAGAGACTTTTAGACAAAAAAGAGAATCTGCAAGAGCATCTGCAAGGACATCTTCCAAACCTCAAAGACCTGGAGCACAAATGCCACCAGATTTTGCAAAACAGGGTGTATCCAGCAAACCAAGAACAGTTAATGTTGGTGATTATGCAAATAGAAATGTACCAGGCAGTGCTTGGCAAAGAGCACAACAGAATCCTTCCGCATATAGACCCGGTCCTGGTGTAAAACCAGACTTCAGTGGTGTGAATCCAACACCAAGACCAAGACCAAACGTAAGAGTTCGTGGTGGTGGAAAGTTTGGTTTAATTAAGGCACTGGCAGGACCTGCTTTGGCTGCTGGAGCATCTGTTCTTGCCAATGTTATAGCAAATCAACAGAATAAAAATAGTCGTGCCCCTAAAAATGAGTCTTTTGATAATTGGAAAGACAACTATACTCCAACAGAAATAGAGTCTGTAGACATTATCAAGGCAGAACCACTTCGCGCATCTGATTGGAGAACTGAATTAAATATTATAGAAGACTGGCAGAAATCAAACCGCAAAGATGGTGTTGATGGAATGAGTCAGAAATCTGTCAATGCCTACAAGCGCGAAAATCCTGGATCAAAGTTACAGACTGCTGTAACTGAAAAGAAACCAAAAGGAAAGAGAGCAAAAAGACGCAAGTCATTCTGTGCTCGTTCCAAGGGTCAAAAAGATATGCATAACATTGATTGTTCCAAGACCCCAGAGAAGAAAATTTGTAAAGCACGCAAACGCTGGAGATGCTGATGAAAAGTTTTCAACAATTCTTACAAGAAAGTATCACCATCAATGGTGATTTCAATGGAACTCTCAATGTTGGAGGTTCTCAACCAGAACAGCAAGAAGAATCATTCTCTGCTGATATTGTCTGGGAGGGAAAAATTTATCGCCTTGAAGTAGATGGTCCAATGATGAGCAAGAGCGAACTTGCTGAACATCTTCTAAATCAATATCCTGGGGCAATTATTCAGAACATATATCCAGGAAGTTATTCACCATCAAAAATTAAAAGCGCACAAAGGTATAGACCAGAAAGATTAAGTTGGAGTGACTAATGGCTCAGTGGAATAAAAATAATCAAGATTACCTGAATCAGGAGAGAACTCTCTTTGAGGTTTTCATGTGTGCAGATAGATATGGCAACATTGGAAACTGTGGAATAACTTCGGGACCTACTAGTGGCGGGTCAGATGCTTTTGGTAGAATGAGAGTATCTGATACTTTCACTCTTGCAGACTATTCACACATTTATGGTGAAGAGGTAGAACTTCTTACAAAAACTGTTGGTACAGCATCTACCACTGAGGTAAACCCAAATACAGCATCTATCGCCTTGATCGTTGGAACTGGTGCGACGGATAGGGTGATTCACCAGTCTAGAATGTATCACCACTACATGCCTGGTAAGTCACAGTTTGTTCTGACTAGTTTTAACTTCACTGATGTAAGAGAAAATACCACGAAGAAGATTGGATATTTTGACGATAGAAACGGAGTATTCGTTCAACAAGAGGGAAACGGAACTGTTTCTGTTGTAAGACGATCATATAACACAGGAATTACCAGTGATACGGTTATTAATCAATCCGATTGGAACTTGGATAGATTAGACGGAACAACTCTTTCCGGTATCAATATAGATTTCACAAAAACTCATCTATTCGCAGCAGACTTTCAGTGGTTAGGTGTTGGTAGAGTTCGTTGTGGATTTGTCATCGGTGGACAGATGATTTATTTCCACGAGTTTAATCATTCCAACATTGAAGAACACGCATACTGGTCACTCCCATCTCTTCCCATTCGTTGTGAGGTTGCTAATACTGGAGCTGCTGTGGGTATTACATCAATGGAACAAATCTGCTCCACTGTAATGAGTGAGGGTGGATATGTTGAGACTGGTGTTGAGTTTGGTGCCTTTGATGGTCCAATATCTTTCTCTTCTTCTGGTGGAGCAACAGGTAGACAATGTGTTATGGCAATTCGTTGTAAGAATACATTCAAAGGAATCCCAAATAGAACAACCGTAAGATTAACTGACATTGAAGTTTTGAGTGATGCTACAAACTGCAGACTTGAAATTTGGAGACTACCTGGCAATAGTAATATTACTGGTGGAAGTTGGGTAGATGCTGATGCTGATTCAGCAGTAGAATATAATGTTACGGTAGGAACTAACTTTACAACAACTGGTGGAGATTTAAGACAGGCATCTTTGATTGCTGCAAACAATCCATCAGGTCAACAAGCATCTGCTACCGTTGCATTCAATCCAACGAGTGCTAGAAGATCTTACATAGCACAAAATATTGATTCTAACGACAGTAATATTTTTGCCGTTATTGTTCAGAATCTAGATACTAATACAACCACAGATATTTGGAATACTATTCAGTGGCGAGAAACTAGATAGGTGATTTTTTATGAGTGACAACATTTATCTTGGCAATCCTAACCTAAAAAGAGCAAACACAAAAATAGAATTTACCGAGGAGCAAATCCTCGAATTCTTAAAGTGTAAAGAAGATCCTGTGTATTTTGCAAAAAATTACATTAAGATCGTTTCTCTTGATCATGGTCTTGTACCCTTTGATATGTATCCGTTTCAGGAGAAGTTGATTCAAAACTTCCATGACAACAGATTTAATATCTGTAAGATGCCAAGACAGACTGGTAAATCAACTACTTGCGTGTCTTACCTTTTACACTATGCAGTTTTTAACGATAATGTCAACATTGCGATCTTAGCAAACAAAGCATCCACAGCAAGGGATCTTCTTCAAAGGTTACAACTTGCCTACGAAAACTTGCCAAAATGGATGCAACAGGGTATTATATCATGGAACAAAGGTAGTCTAGAACTCGAAAATGGCTCCAAGATTTCGTCTAACTCTACTTCTTCATCTGCTGTCCGAGGCGGATCCTATAATGTCATCTTTCTTGACGAGTTCGCGTTCATCCCGAATCACATTGCTGATGACTTCTTTGCCTCTGTTTATCCTACTATTTCTTCTGGACAGAGCACAAAGGTAATTATCGTTTCTACCCCTAGGGGTATGAATCACTTCTACCGCATGTGGCATGACGCGGAGAAGGGTAAAAATGAATATGTACCAACTGACGTTCACTGGTCCGAAGTTCCAGGTAGAGACGAAGCGTGGAAAGAGCAGACTATTGCCAACACTTCAGAACAACAGTTCAAGGTTGAGTTTGAATGTGAATTCCTTGGATCTGTCAATACTCTGATCAATCCAGCAAAACTTCGTAATCTTGTTTATGAAGATCCAATTCAAAGAAATGCTGGACTAGACATTTATGAAAAACCAAGAGCAGAGCACAACTATCTTATGACTGTTGACGTTGCTCGTGGTATGGGTAACGATTATTCTGCATTCGTATTATTTGATATTACAGAGTTTCCTTATAAAGTTGTAGCAAAGTATAGGAACAACGAAATTAAACCAATGTTGTTCCCAAATGTAATATTAGAAACGTTGAAGGGATATAATAATGCTTGGGTACTAATTGAAGTTAATGACATTGGAGAACAGGTAGCAAATATTCTCCACTACGATTTAGAATATGAAAATATGCTGATGGCTGCAATGAGAGGTCGTGCGGGGCAAGTTATCGGACACGGATTCTCGGGTAAAAAGTCTCAAATGGGAGTTAGAACAACAGCACAAGTGAAAAAACTTGGTTGTTCTAATTTGAAGACTCTTTTAGAAGATGACAAGTTGATCACTCTTGACTATGATATTATATCAGAACTTACGACATTTGCCCAGAAGCATAACTCTTTCGAAGCAGAAGAAGGATGTAATGATGACTTGGCAATGTGCCTGGTCATTTTCTCTTGGTTAGTAGCACAAGATTACTTCAAAGAAATGACGGACACAGATGTTCGTAAGAGAATTTATGAAGAGCAGAAAAATCAGATCGAACAGGATATGGCACCATTTGGATTTCTAGATGATGGAATTAGTGAAATGACATCATTTACAGATTCGAATGGAGATAGGTGGCATACTGACGAATATGGTGATCGTTCGTTTATGTGGGAGTATTATTAATGGACTTTGATGACCAACTAAAATTGGGTCATCTTCTTCTCTATGAAAGGGAATGTAGGGTTTGTGGCGTATCTAAAAATTTAGTTGATGGATTTTATAGAACCAGAAAAGACAGAGGTCCTGTAGCATCTTCATATTCTTATGAGTGTAAGGATTGTACCAAGAATCGGGTCAAGAAGAGCAGTAATATTTGGGAATATCCAGATTGGTAGATATCACGTCAGGATTCCCCACTAAAAATAGGGTTTTTCATAAATATTTTCAGATAATTCTGGACCAAGGAGAACACCAAGATGCCTCTAAATTTAGCATCTCCTGGAATTGTAGTAAGAGAAGTTGACTTAACCATTGGAAGAGTCGATCCAGTTTCTGGTTCGGTTGGGGCGCTTGTTGCTCCATTCGCAAAAGGACCTGTCGATCTTCCCCAATTGATCGAAAATGAGGATGACCTCTTAGACACTTTCGGCAGACCATACTCAGTCGATAAGCACTACGAACACTGGATGGTTGCCTCATCTTATCTTGCTTACGGTGGAACTCTTAGAGTTTCCAGAGCAGATGATCAGCAACTGAAGAACGCATTCGTAGGTGCTGCTTCAAGCATTAAGATTAAGAGCACCGAACATTATGAGCAACTCGGTTATGACGAGAATGCTATCACGAACGTAACCGTTGCTGCAAGAAATCCAGGAACCTGGGCAAACGGAATTAAGGTTGCTATTATTGACGGTAGAGCAGACCAGATTCTGACCTCTACTGGCATTGGTACTGATATTTCAGTAGGATACGGATTTACCGCTGCAGTGCCCGCAGGGACCGTTGTCGCTGGTGCAGGAACAACTTCTTTACTGGATGGATACTTCCAGGGAGTTATTACTGAAATCGCAAGCGACAATGAAATTTCAGTAAAACTGGTTAAGCACGTTTCTGCTGCTGGAACTGCAACAGACGTTGATTATCAGCAAAACGGTGTCTATGCTCTTCCTAACGTAGGTAGCATTGGCATTCACACTGATGCAACTGGTTCAGTAAACGCACCACTTTATTCCAGATCATACACTGGAGAAAAGGACTGGTTTGAGAATCAATCAATTAGTCTTTCTGTTGGATCTCTTGAGTGGGATGCATTATCAAACAGACCTGGAACTTCTGATTATGTCGCTTCTAGAGGCGGTAGATTTGACGAAGTACACGTTGTTGTCATTGACGACAAAGGAACAATCACTGGTAATGCTGGATCAATCCTTGAGAAGCACCTGAATCTTTCTAAAGCGAAGGATGCAGAATTCTCTGTTGGTTCACCTTCTTACTGGAGAAAGTATCTCTTCACCAATTCTGAATACATTTTCGGTGGTTCTGCTCCTGTTGGAGTTACAACTATCGCTTTCAGCGACAATGGTGTTTCACAATTTGAACTTGATGCTGACGCTGGTTGGGATCAAGATGCTGACGGCGTTAACTTTGCTGGTGCTGGTTCACTCAGTCTGACACTCGCTGGTGGTCTTAACTATCAGGGTAAGACGGATCTCACCACTGCAATGTCACTCTATTCTGGACTTGATGATATTCAGTCTGGATATACTAAGTTTGAGAACACTGAAGAGTATGAAGTAGACTTCATTCTCATGGGTTCTGCAAACTACAGCAAAGAGCAGGCACAAGCACTTGCTAACAAGTGTATTGCAGTTGCGGAAGCAAGAAAGGATGCTGTTGCATTCATTTCACCATACAGACAAGCATTCTTAACTGATAACACTGTTGGAACTGTAACGGTCAATGATATCGATACAATCACCAACAATGTCGTAGGTTTCTATGCTCCAATCACCTCCACAACATATGGAGTCTTTGATAGTGGTTATAAGTACATGTACGACCGCTTCAATGACACATTCCGCTATGTTCCTCTGAATGGTGACGTTGCTGGTACTTGTGCCAGAACAGACGTTCAACAGTTCCCATGGTTCTCACCTGCTGGAACTTCAAGAGGAGCAATCCTGAATGCAGTTAAACTGGCATACAACCCAGGAAGAAAGCAGAGAGACATTCTCTATACAAATAGAATCAACCCAGTTATCTTCTCACCTGGAGCAGGAATCATCCTCTTCGGTGATAAGACTGGATTTGGTAAGTCTTCCGCATTCGATAGAATCAACGTCCGTCGCTTGTTCATCTATCTGGAAGACGCAATCTCTGCTGCTGCTAAGGACTTCCTGTTCGAGTTCAACGATGAAATCACAAGAACCAACTTTGTGAACATTATTGAACCATTCCTCCGCGATGTTCAGTCCAAGAGAGGCATCTTTGATTATGTCGTTATCTGTGATGAGACCAACAATACTGCTGCAGTCATTGACAACAATGAGTTCGTAGCAGATATCTTCATTAAACCTGCAAGATCGATCAACTTCATCGGTCTGACCTTCATCGCCACCAGAACTGGTGTTGCATTTGAAGAAGTAATCGGCTCCGTTTAATTCAATTAGAGGTTAAAACAAATGCCAGCTAGAAATCAAATTAATCCACCCCCACTAAGAAAAATTACCGACTTCAAGAGTAAGTTAACGGGTGGTGGCGCTCGCGCCAACCTCTTTGAAGTCGTTCTTACTTTCCCTGACGCTGCTCAACCAGACTCAGTTGTTCTTGAGAAGTCAAGATTTTTGGTCAAGGGTGCAAACATGCCTGCATCCAACATTGCCCAAATTGAAGTTCCTTTCAGAGGTCGTGTTCTGAAAATCGCAGGTGATAGAACCTTCGATTCCTGGACCGTCACTGTTCTGAACGATACTGACTTCTCCATTCGCTCTGCTTTCGAGCGTTGGATGAACACTATCAACAGAGTATCTGATAACACTGGTCTGGTTAATCCAGCAGACTATCAAGCAGATGCTTATGTTTACCAGTTAGACCGTGATGGTTCTACCTTGAGATCATATCGTTTCTACGATGTGTTCCCAACTCAGGTATCTCCAATTGAACTTTCTTATGATGCTCAAGGTATCCAAGAATTCACTGTTGAACTTCAAGTTCAGTGGTGGGAAGCTACTAAGGGCACTGGTGCAAATGCTGGTGGTGAAGACATCAACTAAATAGAAGAATAAAGGGTACTTAGTTTTATACTATGGCAAAACTTTTTGGTTTTTCTATTGACGACAAACAGAATAAATCACCTTCGGTTATCTCCCCCGTTCCTGAAACTAATCAGGACGGGGTTGATAACTATATTTCTAGTGGATTCTATGGTCAATATGTCGATATTGAAGGTGTATATCGAACAGAGCATGATTTAATTAAAAGATATAGAGAAATGGCACTGCACCCAGAGTGTGACGGTGCTATTGAAGACGTTGTTAATGAAGCAATCGTTAGCGATCTTTATGATTCTCCAGTAGAGATCGAACTTTCTAATCTTAATGCAAGCGACAATCTTAAGGCTAAGATTAGAGCAGAGTTCAAATATCTCAAAGAAATTTTAGACTTCGATCGCAAATCGCACGAAATATTCCGCAACTGGTATGTTGATGGTAGAGTATATTATCTGAAAGTTATTGACATGAAGAATCCCCAAGCAGGGATTCAAGAATTGAGATATATTGATCCCCTAAAGATCAAATATATTCGTCAAGAAAAGAAGAAGGCTGGCAATCAATTAGATACTGGTTATGCCAGGATTAATGGGAAGAGTGAAGACGTTTTAAATGGTCCCGAATTCGAAGAGTATTTTCAATATACACCTTCACCAAGTTATCCAACTTCCGCGATGGCAGCATCGCGTGGTGGAGCAAAGGCAGTAAAGATTGCAAAAGATTCAGTCACATACTGCACTTCTGGTCTTGTAGATAGAAATAAGAATACTGTTCTTTCATATCTCCACAAAGCAATCAAGGCACTCAATCAACTGAGAATGATTGAAGATTCCTTGGTTATTTACAGACTTTCGAGAGCACCAGAACGTCGTATTTTCTATATTGACGTTGGCAATCTTCCTAAGGTAAAAGCAGAGCAATACCTCAAAGAGGTTATGTCTCGTTACAGAAATAAACTGGTTTATAACGCACAAACTGGTGAAGTTCGTGACGATCGTAAGTTTATGAGTATGCTTGAGGATTTCTGGCTCCCTCGCCGTGAAGGTGGTAGAGGAACTGAAATCACCACACTTCCTGGTGGTCAAAACCTTGGAGAACTTGCCGATATTGAGTATTTCCAAAAGAAACTCTACAGAGCACTTGGAGTTCCAGAATCAAGAATTGCTTCCGATGGAGGTTTCAACCTTGGTCGTTCTTCTGAGATTCTGAGAGACGAACTTAAGTTTGCTAAGTTTGTTGGTCGTCTGAGAAAGCGTTTTGCTCAGATGTTTAATGACATGCTGAGAACTCAATTGATTCTCAAGAATATTGTAACTCCCGAAGATTGGGAAGTTATGAGAGATCATATTCAGTATGACTTCTTGTATGATAATCAGTTTGCCGAACTTAAAGAATCCGAACTCGTTCAAAATAGACTTGGTATTTTAGCAACCATTGAACCTTACATTGGAAAGTATTATTCTACTGAATATGTAAGAAAGAGAGTCCTTCGTCAAACTGATCAAGAAATCATTGAGATCGATACTCAGATTGAAGACGAAATTCAAAAAGGAATCATTCCAGATCCATCAACAATCGATCCAATTACTGGTCAACCACTCCCACAACCAATGGATCCATCAATGCAAGGTGGAGACGGATCTGGTATGCAAGGTATGGGTGCTGACGCTATGGGAATGGGTCAAGTTCCACAAGAACCAGACCTCGAAGCGTCTGCAGCAAAAATTGATAGACAGTACTCAAGAGACACCAAAAAGGCTGAGTTATAAATATAGTATATTAACATATTGAATTTTTATGGACGACGTTATCGATTTGATCGCTACGGGTGGTTCGCCAAACGACATTAGCGACAAAATGAAAGAAATTCTGTATGCGAAAGCAGCAGAACGTATTGATATTGCAAGACCATATGTTGCTAATGCAATGTTTGGTCAAGAATTTGAATATCCTGAAGTTCAGGACGAATCTGAAGATGAAGTAGTTGATGAATACGAAACAGATACAGAAGAGGAATCTGAATAATGAAAATTATAGGAACTGCTGCTGCACTGTCTGGCACAACACAATTTACATCATCAACTGCGGTTTGGGTAGCAAATACTGATGCTACTACCCATAAAACAGTAACTCTCAGAAATTCCGATGATAATGCCGATTTAGGCACTTTAGTAGTTCCAGCATCTAGTGGAGTTGTAATTCATTTAGATGTAGGTCAGGGACTGAGAGGTGATTCTGCACTTACAGGAACCCAAGTAGACGCAAACTCAGGTAGATAACAATGAAACTTATCACAGAAGAAGTCACTAACGTAAAAATTATCACCGAAGGCACTGGTGCCGGAAAGAAGTTATACATTGAAGGTGTATTTCTTCAAGGTGAAATCAAGAACCGTAATGGGAGAATGTATCCCATTTCTACTCTTTCAAGAGAAGTTGATCGCTACTGCGAAAACTTCGTAAACAAGGGTCGTGCTCTTGGAGAACTCGGTCACCCTGATGGTCCTACCGTCAATCTTGACCGTGTTTCACACAAGATTACTTCTCTGGTCCAAGAAGGTAACAACTTCAAAGGAAAAGCTTGCATTCTTTCAACCCCCATGGGCAAGATTGCATCTTCTCTTCTCGATGAAGGAGTAATGCTTGGCGTTTCTTCTCGTGGTGTAGGTTCACTTCAGACCACAAGCGAAGGTCATAAAGTTGTCGGTGAAGATTTCCAGTTAGCAACTGCTGCTGATATCGTTGCCGATCCTTCCGCTCCTGACGCTTTTGTCAATGGGATCATGGAAGGAAAAGAGTGGGTTTGGGACGGAGGAATCCTTCGTGAACAACTCGCAGAACAAACAAAGAGACGTATTAATACTCTCGTTGATCAAAGAGCACTTGAAGAGCATAAGTTGAATTTATTCAACGAATTTCTCTCAAATCTTTGATTTATAAATAAATAAAGATTATTTAATTAATCACATATTCAAATGTCCGTTGGTAGCAATTTACAAGAAATGGAAAACGTAGTAACCAAAGGGGCTGCACCTGCCGAACCAATGAATGCTGCTGGCATTCCTGTTGAGGATCTCGGCGGTCCTACTCCCGAAAATTCAAACCCCCTTGATGATTCAAACGCACTCAGAACACCTGGTGCAACTCTGAAGCAAGTCAAAGATGTAGTCAACATGAGAGCTGCACGTGCTGAAGAGACTGAAGTTGATGAAGATCAGGAAGTAGTTTCCGAAGCAGAAGCAACCGAAGAAGAGGTTGTTTCCGAAGAGGAAGTAGCAGCTGACGAAGTTGTTGCCGAAGCGGACGAAACAGAAGAAGAACTCGTCGAAGAAGAAGGTATTGACATCGAAGCCGATGTTCAAGCACTTCTCGAAGGCGAAGAGCTCTCCGAAGAGTTCGAAGAAAAAGCACGTACAATTTTCGAAGCGGCAGTCAGAAGCAAAGTTGCAGAAATGCAAGAGTCTCTCCATGAGACTTATCAGAATGCCCTTGTCGAAGAAGTTGTTGCAATCAGAGAAGAACTCTCTGAGCGCCTCGACTCATATCTTGAGTACGTTGCTGACGAGTGGTTCCAAGAGAACGTACTCGCAGTTGAGCAAGGTCTCAAGAACGAAATCACTGAATCCTTCATCACTGGCATGAAGGGTCTTTTTGAAGAACATTATGTAACTATCCCTGACGAGAAATATGATGTACTTGAGAGCATGGTAGATAAACTAGATGAAATGGAAGGTAAACTCAACGAGCAGATCGAAAGAAACGTCGCTCTGAATCGTAGATTAGCCGAGTCAACCGCCGATGTAATCTTTGCAGAGGTATCTGAGGGTCTTGCAGACACTCAAAAGGACAAGCTCGCTACTCTCGCAGAAAATGTTGAGTTTGAAAGTGATTCAGACTATCGTGAGAAACTGGTAACTCTGAGAAAGTCTTACTTCCCAGAGCACGCTAGTACTCCAAAAAGCACCTCCGAGAATCTTTCAGAAGAGGTTTCTACCAATGAGGTAATTTCGGAAGAAGTTTCCCCAATGATGCAAGCCTATCTGCAGACTCTCTCCAGAGCTGCTAAAAAGTGATTTTTAGATCATAAACATTCAAACTAACTTTTTAAGAGGTTTAATTTCAAATGCATAGTTTCAATTCAGAAGCTCTGCAGGAGAAGTGGGCACCTATCCTTGACTATCAAGGAATGGATCCAATCAAGGATTCACACCGTAGAGCTGTCACCGCTGTCCTGCTTGAGAACCAAGAGCAAACCCTCCGTGAGGAAAGAGCATTCCTCTCCGAGGCACCAACCAACGCTGTTGGCAATGGTGGTTTCACCTCCGCACACAATGGTGGTGCTGATGGTGGTACTGTCGCTGGTTTCGACCCCGTTCTGATCTCCCTGATCAGACGCGCAATGCCTAACCTGGTCGCTTATGACCTCGCTGGCGTTCAACCAATGTCCGGTCCTACTGGACTCATCTTCGCAATGCGTTCGAAGTACACCGGTCAAAACGGTGCAGAAGCACTGTTCGGTGAAGCAGATACCGCATTCTCTGGTCAGTCTGCATCCTTCAACAACACCCAAGGTTGGACCAACGGTGCTGTTGGTCTGGGTACTACCACTCAGCGTGGTGCTAACCCTGGCGCACTTGACCCAACTGTTCCCCAAACTGGCGACGCTCTCACCTACAACGTAGGTCAGGGTATGCGTACCGACCAGGCAGAAGATCTGGGCGACGGTTCAGGTGCATTCAACGAGATGGCATTCTCGATCGAGAAGGTCACCGTTACCGCCAATCACGCGCACTGAAGGCAGA
>Ga0255772_10003173_pt1 | contig 15851 bp, 13 predicted proteins | sample 071ome_34_FD_179970 | JGI IMG/M metagenome (GOLD analysis project Ga0255772, IMG submission 179970) | Coastal salt marsh microbial communities from the Groves Creek Marsh, Skidaway Island, Georgia - 071411BT metaG (version 2) | ecosystem: Environmental > Aquatic > Marine > Intertidal zone >...
TAGCATAAACTCCAATTTTCATGAACTATAACAAATGTAAATTTACTAATTAAGGACCTATTTTTTATAGGTAACAAAGTTAAAATCAAAGGTATGTTTTTCATCTTTAGGGTGGAATACATTATTTTCTTCCTCCCATTTTTCGCCAACTTTTGGGAAAAATACATCAGCATCTGGAAATTCCGCATTGACCCTCGTAATTAAAAGTTTATCAGCGATATCTATTGTTTGTCGGTAAATCTCTCCTCCTCCAATGATCATCACTTCATCACTAAATTTTGAAGCTTCTCTGAGTGCTTTTTCAATTGAATTAACCCCAATAAAGCCTTCTAAATCTATTGGGTGTCTTGAAATAACAATGTTTAACCTGCCTTTCAATGGTCTTCCCAAACTTTCCATGGTTTTTCTACCCATCACTACGGCCTTGCCTTTGGTTTTCTCAACAAACCATTTAAAATCATCTGGAAGGTGCCATAATAAATTATTGTTTTGACCTAATTCATGATTATTACCAATAGCTGCAATTAATGTAATCGACACAATACTTCAAAAATAACCTTTTTAATTCAAGCAAATAACCAAAGTCCCTAGAAATACGAATTTGATTGATATAGCTGAAGTATAAACGAATACCTTGTTTGGAAGTTCGTATCTTTGTAGAATGAGCAGAATGGTAGCCATCGTCGGGAGACCTAACGTAGGGAAAAGCACCTTATTTAATCGCCTAACTGGTGCAAGAAAGGCCATCGTCGATGATTACAGTGGTGTCACTCGTGATCGACATTATGGAAGATCAGAATGGAACGGTCTAGAATTTACAGTAATTGATACGGGTGGATTTGTGCCTGATAGTGCAGATGTGTTTGAAACAGCAATTCGTGAACAGGTACACATTGCTATCGAAGAAGCAGCCGTTTTAGTGTTTATGGTTGATGTCCAATCCGATATTCACCCATTAGATGAGGAATTTGCAAAACTTTTACATCGACACAAACAACCCGTTGTACTTTGTGTGAATAAGGTAGATAATGAAGATTTAAGACTACAAGCTCCAACTTTTTATGCTTTAGGTTTTGATGAAATTTTTGAAGTTTCATCTGCTAGTGGTTCCGGAACAGGTGAACTATTAGATAAAATCACTGAACTACTAGAAGATGAGCCGCCTGTTATTGTTGATGAAGAATATCCTCGAATTGCCATCGTCGGTAGGCCTAATGTAGGAAAAAGTAGCCTTATAAATGCGCTTATAGGAAAGGACCAAAATATAGTGACAGATATTGCCGGTACTACTCGCGATAGTATTGACACACTTTATAAAGCATATGGTAAAGAACTTATGTTAGTCGATACTGCAGGCATCAGAAAGAAGAGTAAAGTTCGAGAAAACATTGAGTTCTATTCCGTTATGCGTTCACTAAAGGCATTAGAAAGTTCAGATGTTGTTGTTCTTGTATTAGATGCTCAACAAGGCCTGGAGTCCCAAGATTTAAACTTGTTTTGGATGGCGCATAGATTGGGTAAAGGGATGGTTATTCTAGTAAATAAATGGGATTTAATAGACAAAGAAACTAATACTGCTAGAGATTATGCTGACAATATTAAATCTAAAATAGCACCATTCGTTGATGTTCCAATTTTATTCATATCAGCTTTAACGAAGCAACGAATTTTCCAAACTATTGAAACTGTGGTGGAAGTATATGACTCATTAAGTACTAAGATAAGTACGCGAGAATTAAACGATTACTTATTGCCAATCATGGAAGCAACACCACCACCAAGTAGAAAAGGGAAATTTGTAAAAATTAAATTCGTCACTCAATTACCTAGCCGAAGAGTTGCCTTCGCTTTTTTCTGCAATTTACCTCAATATGTAGTTGAGAGTTACACTAGATTTTTAGAAAATAAAATCCGAGAGAAGTTCAATTTTACTGGGGTTCCATTTAGTATTTTTTATCGGAAAAAATAACAATGAAGGATATAAGAGACCTTTCATTAGAGGAAATCCAGAATTTTATTAAAGATATTGGAGAACCCTCATTTCGAGCAAAACAGATCTACCAATGGCTTTGGAAAAACTGCTGTCAGAGCTTTGAGGAGATGACTAATCTATCGAAAAACTTGAGAGATAAACTATCTAATGAATTTACTTTTCATAATACAAAAATCAAAACTGCTCAATACTCTGGAGACGGAACAATAAAGGTAATTTTTGAATTATGGGATGAAAACTTAGTTGAAGGTGTTTTAATTCCAACAAAAACGAGAACAACAGCTTGTATAAGCAGTCAAGTCGGATGCAGTTTAGACTGTAAATTTTGTGCTACTGGTTACTTGAAAAGAAAAAGAAATTTAAAGGCTTCTGAAATTTTTGATCAGTTCAATTTGATCAATAATCTATCTTTTGAGCATCATCAAAAGAAGCTTGATAATATTGTTTATATGGGGATGGGAGAACCATTATTAAATTATGCTGAAGTAATGAGAAGCTTAAATTTACTTACTTCTTCAGACGGGCAAGGAATGAGTCCATCTAGACTTACTATTTCTACAGCCGGAATTAGTAAAATGATAATAAAAATGGCTGATGATGGTCTAAAAACCAATTTAGCTTTGAGTTTACATGCCTCTACCAATGAAAAACGGTCAGCAATCATGCCAATTAACGAAAGTAATCCTTTAGAAGATCTTTCAGAGGCATTAAACTATTGGTATGAAAAAACTCAGATCAGACCAACATTAGAATACACTGTTATTGCAAATGTTAATGATGACATTCAATCGGAAAGAGAGTTATCTGCATTTGCAAAATTGTTACCTTGTAAGATAAATTTGATTGAATACAACCCAATATCAACAGCTGACTACCTTCCAACAAGCAGACTAGATCAATTCGCTGAAAATCTGGAAAAACAACGATTAATTGTAAATGTACGGCGAAGCCGAGGTAAAGATATAGATGCCGCTTGCGGACAATTGGCTCTTAAACAATAATTAGGCTTTAAAATCTCTATGATGCGCCTCTTCATATAGACGCTCTTTGGGTAAACTCTTGAAATATTCCCAGGTTATTTTTAAACCCTCTTCTCTCGAATATTGTGGTTCCCAACCAAGAATTTCCTTAGCTTTATCAATATTAGGTTGACGCTGTTTAGGGTCATCCGTTGGAAGTGCCTTATATACAACTTTTTGGTCTGTACCGGTAAGGTTGATAATCTCATCTGCAAACTCTTTAATTGTAATTTCCTTAGGATTCCCAATATTGACAGGATCAACACAATCACTCAACAGCAATCGGTAAATACCTTCAACTAAATCATCGACGTAACAAAAACTTCGAGTTTGACTACCATCCCCAAAAACTGTTAAATCTTCACCTCTAAGCGCCTGTCCCATAAATGCTGGTAAAACTCTACCATCGTTCAAGCGCATTCTTGGTCCGTAAGTATTGAATATACGAACGATTCTTGTTTCAACTTGGTGATAGGTATGGTAAGCCATAGTCATCGCCTCTTGGAATCGCTTTGCCTCATCATAAACACCTCTCGGTCCTACAGGATTCACATTGCCCCAGTAGTCTTCTTTTTGTGGATGTACGGTTGGATCCCCATAAACTTCACTGGTACTTGCTACTAAAATTCTTGCTTTTTTATCTTTGGCAAGACCTAACAAGTTATGAGTCCCTAGTGAACCTACTTTCAAGGTTTGAATAGGAATTTTTAAATAATCAATAGGACTTGCTGGAGATGCAAAGTGGAGGATATACTTCAAATCACCAGGTACATGGACGAACTTACTTACATCGTGATTATGAAATTCAAAATCCTCAAGATGAAATAAATGCTCAATATTTCTGAGGTCACCAGTAATTAAATTGTCCATCCCTATTACATGGTAACCCTCTTTAATAAATCTATCGCACAAATGTGATCCTAAAAATCCGGCAGCGCCTGTGATTAATACTGATTCCTTTTTCATTTTATTTTATACTAGTTCGACCAATGCTATAATAGGTGAACCCGTGTTTTTTCATCATTTCAAGGTCAAATAAATTTCTCCCATCAAAAATTACAGATTCTCTCAATGAATTTTTAATCTTTTGAAAATCAGGAGTTCTAAATTCTGGCCATTCTGTTGCAATAACTAAAAAGTCCGCACCATCAATTGTATCATAACTAGAATTACAATACTCCACCTTATCCTTAATTAAATCTTTCACATTCAGCATTGCCTCTGGATCGTATACTTTGATATTAGCGCCTCTATTTTTCAACTCATCAATCATTTCTAATGCTGGAGCTTCTCTTATGTCATCAGTATTTGGCTTAAATGCCAAACCCCACATTGCAATGGTTTTGCCTGCTATTGAGCCAAAATGAGCATCTATTTTAGGTAACAATGCTTTTTTCTGATCAGTATTTACATCCTCAACTGCTTTTAATATTTTAAAATCGTATGATACTTGAGATGCGCTATGAATTAATGCTTTCACATCCTTTGGAAAGCAACTTCCTCCATAACCAATACCAGGGAATAAAAATCTTCTTCCAATTCTATCATCACTACCTATACCTTTACGCACCATATCAACATCTGCTCCCAACAACTCACACAAACGTGAAATTTCATTCATAAATGAAATTTTGGTTGCAAGAAATGAGTTTGCTGCATATTTCGTTAATTCGGCACTCCTCGTATCCATATGCATCACAGGGTTTCCTTGACGTACATAGGGAGCATATAACTCATCCATTATTTCAAATGCCTTTTCAGATTCTGCGCCAATTACTACACGGTCAGGTTTCATAAAATCATCAACTGCTACCCCTTCTCTAAGAAATTCAGGATTTGAAACAACATCAAATTCACCATTGAAATTCTCTTTTATCGCTGCTTTTACCTTATCTGCCGTTCCCACTGGCACAGTACTCTTATCTACAATTATTTTGTAGTCAGTCATTATCCTTCCAAGATTACTCGCAACTCCTAATACATACCTTAAATCAGCAGAGCCGTCTTCACCCGGAGGGGTTGGCAGCGCCAAAAATATTACCAGACTATCTTTTATAGCTTCTTCAATTTCAGTTGTGAAGCTTAGTCGACCTTCTTTCAAATTCCTTTTGAAAAGAACTTCTAATCCAGGTTCGTAAATTGTAATTTGTCCGGCGCTAAGTTTATCTACCTTATTTTGGTCAATATCAACACATACTACCTCATTGCCTGTTTCAGCGAAACAAGTACCACTTACTAATCCGACATATCCCGTACCTATTACTGCTATTTTCATTGATTAAAGAAAGATTTTATTTCGTTTATAATTTCAATTTGTTCAACTGTTGTTAACTCTGGACAAATAGGCAAACTCAACACTGTATTACAGAGATTCATAGAAACAGGTAGATCAGCATCTACAGAGTAGGCTTTTTGCCTATGCAAAGGTAGCGGATAATATATCATAGATGATATATTTTTTGAATTCAAATGCGCAGCAAGATTATCTCTAACCATACTATTTTCTAGTTTAATAGTGTATTGATGATAAGAATGCGTTCCATTTGAATCTCGTTTAGGAAGTTTAATAGAACTTATTTTCGATAATTCTGACTGATAGCGTTTAGCTACCTCAACCCTACCATGAATAAATGATTCTAAATGAGGCAACTTTGCAAGTAAGATTGCTGCTTGCATTGTATCCAAGCGCGAATTTAAACCAACCAATTCATGATGATATTTTTTGGATTGCCCGTGATTAGCGATTTTTCTAGCTTTTTCAGCTAATTCGATGTCATTCGTAAATATTGCACCTCCGTCACCAAAACAACCCAAGTTTTTACTCGGGAAAAAAGATGAAATCCCAATATCACCTATACATCCGGAAGCACCATGAATATTTTCAGAACAATACCAACTTCCAAGGCTTTGGGCAGCGTCTTCAATTAATTTTAGATTATTTTCCTCGGCAATTCTATGAAGCGCTTCCATATTAGCATTTTGACCAAATAAATGCACCGGTGCAATTGCTACGGTTTTTGGCCCAATATTTTTCTTAACCTGCTCAATATCAATCAGAAAAGTATCCTCATATACATCAACAAAAACCGGATTGAGGTTTAGCAATAACAATACTTCTGGTAACGCAGCATATGCAAATGAGGGAATTATTACTTCAGAACCAGGTTCAAAATCCATAGCCATAAATGCTATTTGTAGAGCATCTGTCCCATTCCCGCATGTAACTACATAATCAACCCCAAGAAACTTTGCAAGTTCATTTTCAAACTCTTTAACTTCCGGACCTTGAACAAATTTACCATGCTCAAAAACAGAACTTACTCGGGAATCAATCGATGTTTTAAATCGATTATACTGAGAAACCAAATTAACCATTTGAATTCCTTTCATAGGCTGAATTTACATATTTAATCGCTGTCTAAATGCTTCATATATAACAACACCTGTGGCTACTCCTACATTCAACGAATCAATTGATCCTTCTGCCATTGGAATTTTCACAGTATAGTCACACATTTTAAATGCATCCGTAGATATACCTTTTTCTTCATTTCCCATTACAACTGCTAATGGTCCTGAAAAGTCTGTTTCATAAAGACCTTGAGAAGCTTTTTCAGTGGATCCAATAATTTTTAATCCACTGTTTTTTAAATGCTTCAAAGAATGATGCATAGAATTAGTTCTACATATTGGAATTTTTAACAATGCACCAGCTGAAGTTTTAACCGAATCTGGACCAACGGGAGCAGCACCCGTTTCCGGAATTATTATTCCATCAACACCCGCACTTAATGCAGTACGTGTAATAGCTCCAAAATTTCTAACATCAGTAATTCCATCTAAGACTAAAATAAATGGATCCTTACCCTTTGAATAAGCTGAATCAATTACATCCTCAATTCTTGCAAAATCTACAGCCGATAATGAAATAACAATACCTTGATGATTTCCTCTAACCAAAGAATTTAATTTACTCGAAGGAACTTGTCTCCAAATAATTCTGTTTGTCTTAAGTAATTGTATTATTTCAGCAAGTTGACCTGTTTGAAATCCTTCTTGGATCCATACTTTGTCAATTGTTTTACCCGACTCCAGTGCTTCAATTACTGGATGTATTCCGTAAATTAATGATTGATTGGATTTCATAAAAATCCCCGCCTTCGGCGGGGTTTTTGTTATTGTAATTTAAGATCTAGTATATTTTGAACTTTGGGTTTATACTCAGTAACCCATTGTTTTTTTCCTTTTGATTCTAACAATTGGAATGCTCTCTGGATTAATTGTTTAGAGGTGTATATCTCCCTTAAAATGTAGTCAGAAGGTTCATCTAAACCTTTTCCTCCGTCATAATAGAAATTGAAATACTTACGATTTTCCTCAATGCTCAAATCAAAGAGTTCCTTAGCTTCCTTCTCAGCACCAAGACTTAAATAAAGGTTAGCAAATTCAATTCTCAAATCTCGATTCAATGGAAGGACTTTTTCAGGAATCTCAGTTCTCACATGGTCAAGTACAGTCTTTGCTTTTGTTTTGAATGCTTCAATACTGTCTTTGTTTTGATCGAAATATTCACCTGCATTTGCATACCCTGGTTCAGGAGATGGATTTTGTCTGATTGCTGCTTCATTAACACCCATTTGAATATTTATCTGATTTATTAAGTCAATTTGTCTCACGTAATGACTCGCTAAATCATATGCAAACCTATGAATATCCATTGGCACATAGGATGCCTTATCATCAAGGAAGAAGTTTTCTTTTTCCTTCATTTGATAATACTTGTAATTATGAACAAGATTATTATACAATTTATCATAGTTCGTTCTCATTGGGATTCTACTACTTGAACCTCCTTTAATAGGAACTAATTTATAAACTAAGCCTTCAAGTTCGAGGTAATCATTCAATCCTTTGAAATCAAATCCTGAAACAGAAGTAAAGTAAATTGGCCTCTTCCAACCTTGTTGCGCTACTTGATTCACGAGATCATACATCAACAAGTCGCCTTTATCTAAGTAGGTTTGACCACCTAGACTAATTGCAATTGAATCCACGATAAGACTAGCATCTTTTGGATCAACTACACCTGCTTTTAATACTTCTTCTTTGTTTACGGGAACATAGATTTGCTTTCCTTTCCATGAAATTCCATCTGTTAATCCACCCTGCTTTTCCTTAAGCGCTAACATTCCTGCCACAACTTCTCCAACATTTTGTGGAGGATATGCTGTTTTCACTGTTTCAGTCCAAGTTTGAGTAAAAGGGGTATTATTCTTGTAAATTAATCTTGATTTTTCTATTTTTTTATCAAAAGAATCATTAATCATGATTCCATAATCAAAACTACCTGTTTGAAGGTCTTTTTTAGTAAGTGTCAATGGTAATGGTGTTGACTTGTTTACAGTATCCAACAATACCGAACTATACCACTCAGTAGGTAATAAAGATTGATTAATTATTCTCACATCAGTACGAATACCCTCTACGTTTTGTGCATACCATAATGGATAAGTATCATTATCACCATTACAGAATAATATTGCATTAGGCTCTAAATTCAATAGGAAATTCTTTGCCATATCTATACCTATATAACGTCCTGAACGATCATGATCATCCCAGTTTTCAGCAGCCATGTTCACAGGAACAAGCAGTATTGAAAGCCCTACTGAAATTATGGCCGCACTTTTTCCTGCATATTTCTTTAACCATTTTGCTACCGACAACACTCCCAAACCAACCCAAATACAGAATATTTGGAAGGAACCTACCACCGCATAATCTCGCTCACGAGGCTCGTATGGCGGCTGATTGGTGTAAACAATAATCAAGATACCCGTAAAAATGAACATGGTCATTATCAACCAAAAATCTTTCTTCTTTTTACCATACTGAAAGACTAGGCCAAGCAGACCAAGAATTAACGGCAAGAAATAATATGCATTGCGCGCTTTTTGGTTATTATAAAAATCAGGTAATTCTTCAACATCTCCGATAATCCAATTGTCAATAAATGGAATACCACTATACCAGTTTCCATCTAACTGAGTATTTCCAGAAGTGGCTTGCTGATCGTTGAATCTACCAACAAAATTCCACATGAAATATCTCAAATACATGTATCTAATTTGATAATTGACAAAGAATGTCATGTTGTTTGAAAACGACGGAATTTGATAATTCAATAATTGAAGCTGATATCTCTCCTGTTGAGATAAAGGCTGTTGACGCGCCTTAGAGTTTAAACGATCAATTTCAGCTTGGACATCATCCATTCCTCCATACAAACGATATCCACGGGCATCATTCGGCTTTCCACTTCGTCCCATTCGAGGAAATAATGTATTGTAATCGTCTGGAACACCATTCCCATCAATATCAACTGCCTCAAAAGTTGGTTCGATTATATCTCCACCCTTTTCGTATTTTTCATCTGATTTGAAATATCGTGTACCTTTTTTGTTATATCCTGTTTGTGGAGCATTGAAATAAGGGCCGTATGCTAAAGGACGGTCACCATATTGCTCACGAGTGATATATCCGTAAAACTTGTATGGGTCTTCCGGGTTATTCATATCAATCGCAGTATTTGCCATTGAACGAATAATTACCATTGCATACGAAGAATATCCAAAAATGATAAATCCTGCAGACAGAATAATCACGTTCAGATTATGCATCTGTCTTTTGTGGGTATAGTGAACCAAATAAATAACAGCAGCAAATACTATAGCAACTGCAAATATAGCACCTGAATAAAACGGCATTCCCATACCATTTACGAATGCTCTATCTAAATTTGCTATCAACCATGGAATTCCAGGATAAATAATTTTCATAACCACTGCCAACGCAACTGCAGCGGCACCAAGAGCCATAATTACTCCGTTTCTTGTAACCGTGTATTTTTTGAAATAATACGCTAAACAAACGGTAGGTATCACAAGCAAGTTCAGCATGTGCGTACCTAACGCCAATCCAATCATGAATGCAATAAATACAATCCACCGATCGGTATATTTATTATCATCCATTTTGTACCATTTAAGAACCGCCCAGAATGTTAATGAGGTAAAGAACGAACTCATCGCATATACCTCTGCTTCCACAGCACTGAACCAAAATGTATCAATAAATGTGTTTGTTAATGCGGCAATAATACCAGCTCCGTAGATTAAAATGTTTCTTGAATCATTATCCTCTTCAACAAGTTTGTCAGCAAAATAGGTTGTTATCCAATAGGTAAACATTACTGCTCCCGCAGATGAAACTGCAGATAGCATATTAATCCAGAATCCAACTGCCGTTGGATCAGACGCCAACAATGAAAACAGCCTACCCACCATCAAGAAAAATGGTGCTCCGGGAGGGTGTACTACTTGAAGTTTATAAGCTGCTGAAGCGAATTCTCCGCAATCCCACAAGCTCACCGATGGCTCTAATGTTAATGTGTAAACCACAAGGGCCACTAGGAACATCAACCATCCAATAATTACATTCAGTTTTGTAAAGGAACGCATGTTTATTAATTTCTAGTTTTTATAAAAGGCGAAAATACGCGATAGATTAACCAATTGAAAATGAAATTTTATCAATTGCCGAATGAATGCGATTTATTATGTAATCTCTTCCTATCAAAGCAATCATATCCCAAATAGGTGCACCTACGCCTTGTCCAGAAACTACAACTCGTAATGGTTGCAGCAATGAACCGGGTTTTCCACCATGATTCTCACAAACTTCTTTGAACGCATTCTCATAGTCATCAGGCGTCGCAGATTCCGTTAAAGTCTGAAATTTATTTGCAATATCTGCTAGAATACTGTTAGTGTTTTCTTTCCACTTTTTTCGAATCACCGCTTGATCATATTCTGTTGGATCTTCAAAGAAATACTTTCCTTGTAACACGATATCTTTTGCAAATTGCACCTTCTCTCTCATCAAAATAATTACGGACTCAATATATTCCTGACATGCATCAAATCCGTGTTCATTAATTATTGGAGCAATCATTTCATATACTTCAGATGGGCTCTTTTTTTGAAGGTACTGTTGATTAAACCAATATGCTTTTTGTACATCGAATTTTGCTCCACTTTTACTCACACGCTCAAGCGAAAATGCTTCTATAAGTTCTTCCAATGAAAACAACTCACGATTATCCGATGGGTGCCAACCCAGCATAGCTAACATGTTTGCGACTGCTTCGGGAAAATATCCCGCCTCTCTGTATCCTGAACTTTTATCTCCTGTTTTAGGATCATTCCAATCCAATGGGAACACGGGAAAACCCAACCTATCACCGTCTCTTTTACTTAATTTTCCATTACCCTCTGGCTTTAATAATAATGGTAAATGAGCAAACTCCGGCATGGACTCTTCCCAACCCAAAAACTTGTATAACATAACGTGTAATGGAGCACTTGGCAGCCATTCCTCACCACGAATAACATGTGAAATTCCCATGAGATAGTCATCCACAACATTCGCTAAATGGTAGGTTGGCATTCCATCAGCTTTCAGCAAAACTTTATCGTCCATTTGACCAGTGCTTACAACTACCCATCCGCGCACAATATCATGAAATCTCACTTCTTCTTTACGAGGAAGTTTGATTCTAATCACATAGTCATCACCATTATTAAGTCTTGTTTGAACCTCATCAGCAGATAGTGTTAAACTGTTTTTCATTGACATTCTGCTTACCGAATCGTAGGCTGGCTGCATTTTACTTGCTTCCAATCGCTTTCTCATTTGATCCAACTCGTCTGATGTATCGAACGCATAATATGCTAAACCTTCTTTAACAAGTTGTTCAGCATACTGCCTGTACATAGGTTTACGCTCGCTTTGTCTGTATGGTGAATGTGGGCCTCCCTGATCGGGCCCCTCGTGAATTTCCATTCCTAACCATGACAAACTTTCTTTTATATACGCCTCTGCGCCTGGAACAAACCTTGTTTGGTCTGTGTCTTCCAATCTCAGAATCATGGTTCCGTTATGCTTCTTAGCAAATAAAAAGTTATACAAAGCTGTTCTTACTCCACCTATGTGCAAAGGGCCTGTTGGGCTAGGAGCAAATCTTACTCTTACTGGTATTGACATTTTTTAAAGTGATTCTTTAACTATTTGAGAAATCAATTTGCCATCAGCCTTTCCTCCTAAAGCTTTCATAGCCTCTGGCATTACCTTACCCATAGCTGCTGGCCCAGAAACACCAAGATCAGTCACAATCTTCTGGATAATTGAACGAACTTCACTAGCGTCCATCTGTGCCGGTAAATATTCTTCGATATATTTTAATTCGGATTTTTCAGTATCTGCAAGATCATCACGACCTTGTTGCTCATAAATTTCAATTGAGTCTTTTCTTTGTTTTGCCAACTTTTGAAGCGCCTTTATGTAACTCTCCTCCGTTACTGAACTTCCGCCCTCTGCGGTTTGCAATAGCAAAAATGCACTCTTAATACCTCTTAGTGCTCTCAGACGATCGCTATCCTTAGCTTTCATCGCCTCTTTTATACCCTCATTGATTTTATCTGCCAATGTCATAAGTGCAAAGATACAACGAACTTTTGAGGCAAAAAGCCTCAAATCAACAGTTTAATTAGCTAGATAAATAGCCAAAACACGAGAATAATCCTCTTTTTGAATAGATTTTGTTATTAAATCAGTTAAAGTTCCATTCTGCAAATCTTCTTTTGCCTTTTCAATTTGAGCTTCTTTTGGCCATTCTAATAGTGAAGAAATTTTCCCCAAAACATTTGCAGAAATTATAGTGCTTTCCTTTAGGGAAACAGGTAGTGCATCATAGCCAATTGTAGCTTGCATCGGCTGTTTAAGTTCAAATAATGAAGGTGTATTAGATCTCGAATACCAGCTCCCTCCTAAACGACCCACTAGGTTGATTTTATGTTGATCTATTTTTCCTTCATCGTTGAGTATAGCTTCATCAATATGTAGTTTTTCTACTTGACAAATAACAATATTCCCTGCGCCACCTCCGGTGCCCATCTCTTTAATTTCAATAACCCTACATTCTATTTGAACCGGAGATTCCTTTACTCGAAAGGGTTTGACCAAATCAGATTTTACCGCAGTAAAACCAGCCTTATCGAATTCACTAATTCCTTTATCCCAAGGTGCAGCGGCAACATTCATTTTTTCAACTATTTCATGATTTACCATATTAATTACCACTTCCGGGACTTGCTTTACATTCAGTAAAGTATCTTTAGGTAAACCTGTACGACCACTATTATTGGGTGCAAAAATTAAGATTGGCGGATTGGCACTAAAAACATTGAAAAAACTAAAAGGTGCCAAATTTGGAACCCCCTCAGAATCTATTGTACTAGCAAAACATATAGGGCGTGGTGCAACACTACCAATTAAAAATTGATGTAATTGTGGAATTGGTATTTCTCCTGGAATAATTGTTTTCATAATAAATTACTTTAGGGTGTGCCCCATTTTTAACTTTTTCGTATTCAAATATTTTGCGTTGTGTGGATTTGCAGGAATTTGTAATGGGACATTATCTACAATTTCCAACCCATACCCAATTAACCCTGTTCTTTTTCTTGGATTATTACTCATTAATCTCATTTTTCTCACCCCTAGGTCTCGTAAAATTTGTGCGCCAATACCGTAATCTCTCTCATCCATATTAAAACCAAGTTTTATATTCGCTTCTACTGTATCCAAACCCTGTTCTTGCAATTTGTATGCTTTTAGCTTGTTTAACAAACCAATTCCTCGACCTTCTTGGTTCATATATACGATAACTCCCTTTCCCTCTTTTTCAATTAATTCCATTGCCTTTTTCAATTGTTCACCACAATCACATCGGCAACTACCAAATATATCTCCTGTTAAACAACTTGAATGTACTCTCACTAAAATCTCTTCATCTTCGCTCCAAGTACCTTTAATCAATGCAAGATGGTCTTGATTATTATCTTTTTGTTTGAATGCCACTAAATCAAAATCTCCCAGTTGGGTAGGCATTTGAATAGAGATTTCTCGTTTTATTAAACTCTCATGCTTGACTCTATATTCTATCAATTGTTCAATACTAATAATTTTTAAATTGAACTTTTTTGATACTTCAATTAAATCTGGAAGACGAGCCATTGTACCGTCTTCGTTTAGAATTTCAACAATACAACCAGCTGGCTCAAATCCAGCCATTCTAGATAAATCAATGGCCGCTTCTGTATGTCCGGCTCTACGCAATACTCCTTCAGATTTAGCCTTAAGTGGAAAAATATGTCCCGGTCTACCCAATTCATTCTTATCTAAATCTTCATCAATCAGGGCTAAAATTGTTTTGGATCTATCATGGGCGGAAATACCCGTTGTGCAGCCGTTGCCTAAAAGATCAACAGACACTGTAAAAGCGGTCTCATGAGTAGCTGTATTCTTACCAACCATCATCTCCAACCCTAAATCATCACAACGCTCTTCTGTTAAAGGTACACAAATTAAACCCCGTCCTTCTTTCGCCATAAAATTCACCAACTCAGGAGTCATATTTCTTGCTGCAGTTAAGAAATCACCTTCATTTTCTCGATCTTCATCATCAACTACAATCACCACCTTCCCATCTTTAATATCCTGTATTGCCTCTTCAATTGTATTTAACGTAAACGATTCGTTACTCATACTACAAATGTACAATGCCTTTTGTCCAAAAATTGAAGATTCTTTGCCATTTCGTTTCAAATTCCCATTCTATCGGATAAACATTAGCATATTTGTACTACATGAAGCGAAGTTTGATTATTGCAGAAATACAAACCCAATTTAAATTATTAAAAGATGAACTAAAACAAGAATTATTAGATCTACAATTATCATTACAGCAAGAAACAAAAAGTAGTATGGGCGACAAATATGAAACCCAGCGGGAAATGATTCAACAAGAAATTTCGAGAAACCAAGAACAGCTAGCAGTTCTTGATGATCAATTACTTGTTTCTGAGTTAAATCCAAAATTGGATACAATACAAAATGGAAATATTGTAGAACTCATTCTTAACAAACAGACTATTCTTGTATTTATTGGTGTTTCCATTGGTAACGTGAAATATGAGAATACATCAATTATAAAGACTATATCCCTAGACTCACCTTTAGGTAAGTTGTTAATTGGAAAGAAAAAGGGTGATAAAATAATACTGAATCAAAACCCATATTTAATTCAAGATTGTTATTAGAAATAACAAAGCAATGAATCACACAATTTCTGAAATTGGAAAAATACAATCCTCCTTTGTAGAAGGAGGATCATTTAATATTAACGAACGTAAAATTATCCTTAAACGTTTAAAATCGGTAATAAAAATTAATGAATCAGCCATTCTAAAAGCACTCAACAATGACTTAGGCAAATCTGAGTTTGAGGCTTTTTCTTCAGAGATTGGATTCTTATATCAAGAAATAAATTTAGCATTAAAAAATCTTGCATATTGGGCTTCAGAAAAGAAAATAATTAGTTCAATTTCTTTATTTCCATCAAGTTCAAAGATTCAATACGTTCCATTTGGAAAGGCCCTCATTATTGCGCCTTGGAATTATCCCTTTCAATTAACTATTGCGCCAATGATAGCGGCCATATCAGCTGGTAACCCTGTATTGTTAAAACCATCTGAAATCACTCCAGATACTGCCGAATTAATCGAACAATTGATTCATGAAAATTTCGAGTCAAAAATTGCTCGTGTTATATTAGGAGAAGGCAAGACTTTAATCCCCAAAATTTTTGAGGAGTACAATCCAAATATTGTGTTTTTCACCGGAAGCACTCAAGTAGGAAAAATAATTGCAACGCAAGC
>Ga0255772_10003174_pt1 | contig 15851 bp, 34 predicted proteins | sample 071ome_34_FD_179970 | JGI IMG/M metagenome (GOLD analysis project Ga0255772, IMG submission 179970) | Coastal salt marsh microbial communities from the Groves Creek Marsh, Skidaway Island, Georgia - 071411BT metaG (version 2) | ecosystem: Environmental > Aquatic > Marine > Intertidal zone >...
TTGCCTTGACCAGAAGTCGCTGGCGTTGAGCCAAGAGTTCCTGCAGGGATCAAACCAAAACCTTGTGTGTTTCTATTTGCCATAGTTGTTTCTCCTTATGTACCTGTCCCAAAGGGTCAGATACGGTTTAATTTAAATCAGTGATTTAGAAATAGTTAAAAAATTATTTCTTAGTACCACCGAAGGTTACACGAGATTGCCTATCAACATTGATCGGCATTCTGCTATCCTGCTCCTTCATTAAATCGTTTCTTACAGCTTCGTCTCTTTGTTTATGACGGTCAGTCATATACGCTTGTCTTTGCTTCGCGATTTCTTCAGGTACCTTCGCAAGTAGAAGGCCTCCAACTCCAACAACTCCCTTGTATTTCCCGTCTTCAACGGTCGGATAGTCAGATGCATTTTCGACTTCTTCAGATCTTACTAGTTCATATCCTTCTCTTAAACGTCCAGATATGTTTTTCGTATCTTGAAAGCCAACGCTTTCTGCTCTTATCCATCTATACCTGAAACCATCAGGTGCAGGGGGTGCGTCTAGAGCTGACGGATGGACCCAAACTTTTGGCCTTTCAGTCTTTGACCTAGTTTGACTCGCACGAGAAGTAGTTTTATTTTCTTTTTCCATACGCTTATGCCTCCTTCGTGAGTTTTAATTGTTTTGCGTAGTCTTCGAGTGGCACTCCTAATTTTTTAGCTATTGCTACTTGAGAAGAAGTGAGTCTCACAGTTTTGCGTCCAGGTTTTACGCTTCTTGAAGCAGATGCAACCGTTTGCACGGGAGCGGACGTTTTCTCTTCTGTAGTATTACCAAATCTAGCAGGAAAGTCAACTTTCATTCTTCGGTCTATCTCTTGATAATATTCCTCTGAAGTTGTATCATAACCTTCATTCTCCAAATCTTGGTGGTGCGCTATGGCTGTATTAGTCATGGCTCTATTACTTCCGAACCATGTGTTTTTAGCAGCCCAAGCTTCCGCTTTTGGATCTGGCATTGGTGTACTTTCAGGTTGAGGCTGTGCAATGTTTCCACTGTCAGCAGATTGTACAGTTGGTTCTGCACTAACCTGTTCTTTACTTTGTTTTGCTTGTTTAATCCTAGCATTCTCAAAAGAGAGTTCTGCTATTCTTTTGTTTGCTGCAATTTGAGCTTTTGCGTCTTGTGTTTCAATAGCGGTTGCGAGTTCTCGCTCTGCAGCCTCTAATCCAGCACTAACATTTTTCTCAAATTTATCTAAATAATCTAAGTCTGTTTTTTGAAAACGAGAATAATCTTGTTTTCTTTTTTCTTCAACTGACCTAGCATATTCTATAGCAGCTTGTTCTCTCCGTTCTGCTTCTCTCATCTTACGAGTAAGTTTAGCAATTCGCGATTGAACACCTTTACTATATTCTTCTAATTTTCCGTCGTCCTTTTTTACTTCTTCTTGTTTCGTTGTTTCTTGATTTTGAACATCCAACTGCTCATCAGATTTCTCAGATGAATCATTGGACTCAGTATTGTTTTCAACTGTTTCATTTTCTACCTCGATTTCGTTTTCTTTTTTATCCTCTTGCAGATCAATTTCTGCGCCTGGACCCGATGTATCAATATCAACAGTTTTGTTTTCTTCTGGCATAGCTACTCCTTCCTATGTTTAGAACTCATGCAAGATGTCCTCTGGACTATCAATTGTTGCTAACACTTCGTCGTCGTTTAGCAGACGTATTTCCCCACCATCGATCTTGATCCGTGAACCAGCGTAACGTGCAAACATTACCCATTCATTGACCTTGCACCATGGACCATCAGGATATCTCTCCTTATCCTTATAACAATCTGGACCCATAGCTAAAACCAAACCACATTGTGATGCAACTTGTTGCTTCTCTAATGTAGTTTCGGCTAATACTAATCCACCTTTAGTTTTCTCTTTCATTTTAAAAGGTAAAACTAAAAGTCTCCAACCCGTAGGTTGTGGAATTTTTGCTTTTACTTCTTCTTCTTTTTTCTCTGATTTTTTTACACCAATAAGATCATTGTTTGGTGTTAATATCGATGACTGTTCCTTCATTATGCTCCTTATCGTTTAGCAGGTTAGAGATTTCCTGATGCACTGATTCCAATGCATTGATTTGTCCTATTATATACTTGTAATTTTCCATATTGTCAACACCACCTGAAGTGACTGATATAGACAATTGTTCTACTCTTGAGTTTAAAAATCTAATAAGTTTATTAATTACTGTTTCTAATTGCATTATTTCTTTGCTACCTTTCCTGTGTTTTCACCTTTTTTTATTATATAGTCTTGAGTACCATTCGCACCCGTTTCTACTTCTTTCTTCAAATACTTAAACAAGTTCATTTCTTTTAACTTCTTTTCAGCATGTTTCTTAAAAGACTCTAATACTTTCGTATCTCTCATTAACAATTCCACTTTCTTAATGATTTGTTAATTCTTGAATTTGGATCTCTTGCTGTTTTAGCTGAAGTCAATCTTTTCTTCATCCCAGTCATCCTCGCGCAAAAACTCTTTCGCCTCTTGGCAGCTTTAGATCCTTTTTTTAATTTTGATGGTTTAGTAGTGACTGCTGTTTTTAATTTTGATCCAGGGTTCGCGGCTCTATAAGATGCAACGCCTTTTTTATTTAATCCACCAGATTCAGACTTACCTTCTTTTCTGGTCCACGCTGGACTTCCACCTTTTTTAAAATCTTGTCTCACTAAACAATTCCTCCAAATGCCATTTTCTTTCTTTTAGTAAATGTTGCAACGTTAGTTGGTTTACCGCCTGGATTACCCGCTGCTCTTTTTCGTCTGACAGCACTCGCCTTTTCTGAGCTTGTCATTCGTGTGGCTTTTGCAAGTGGGACGCATTTTGGATATTTCCTCTTCGAGCCTTTGCTTCTCCCGCACGGTTGGTACTTGCCGTCCTTCTTCGGAGCTCCGATGTCTACCCATTTCTCTGAAACCCATTTTCTTAGTCCCATTATGAATTCTTTCCGTAAGCTCTCCCTTTTCCTTTTGAAGCTAGCTTACACATACCACCTGATTTTAACATAACTCTATCAGGCATCATTCTTCCACCACCCATCATCTTTTTTCTTTTCTTTCCACCAGGTGTTATCTTACCTGAACATACTCCTGATGCATACATATTCGCATATGCAGATGGATATACTTTAAACTTTCTTTTAGCTGCGGCTTTTCCTTTGGCACAAAGTTTAGCCATATTAAAAACCTTTCTTTGCTAACTTAGGTTTACCATGTATTAAACCACCTTTAGCTTTATATCTTGGTTTAGGTTTTCTTTTAAGATTAGAGTAATCTATTTTGTATCCATCATCAGGTGTTCCTGGAGTTTGTTTAGCCTCTTTAGCTCTTTTCTGAAATTTTTTTGTTTCCTTACTAAACTTTTCTTCTCGTTTTTTAAGTTGATCTTTTTCAAGACTCATTATGCACCTACAAATTTTTTAATCTTTTTAGAAGTTTTGCCAGATAGTTCAGGCATTATTTTATTTGGTTTTTCACCTTTTAAAAGTGTTGAGTATTTTTTACCTTTGTGTGTAAAAGTTTTTTTACCAGATTTTCTAGCAAGTTTAAAAGCTGCACCTTTTTCAGAAAGTTGTTTACTAGTATCTCCAACACGAGCTCTTTCTCTGTCAGACATTCTTTTCTTAGCTGCTTTAACTTCTGCTGCTGTCTTTGTAGAATATTCTAATTTACCTTTAGTCTTGTCATCTCTAGTTGATGTAAAAGTTTTTTTACCTTTTTTCTTTGCATCTGAAAATTGTTCACTAAAAGTTGGTGCAAGTTTTTTTCTAATCTTTCCAAAGAAAGATCTGACTTTACCAGGTTTCTTTACGCCGCCACCTCTTTTATATCCTTTAGGTGTAACTTGATTATTATATAAATTATTTGCCATGGACTTTTCCTCTTTTTTTCATGTAACCCATTTTGTTTCTGACTTTAGTTGGTAGTTTTTTTAAACCTTTGTTATCAGCAGGGACAGCTTTTAATGAACCACCACCCATTTTTTTAACTCTTCTTTTAGAAGATTTTACAGTCATAGATTTTGCTTTTTCTTGAGCCTCTGGTATTAGTCCTTTTGCTCTTCCACCATCCATTTTTTTAACTCTATTTTGATCTTGAATATTAGATTTCATTTTATTAATTGTTTTTTTAGATCCAAAAGCTTCTACTAAAGCACGTCCAAGTTTAATATCTCCTCTTACTTTTCCACCTTTTTTTAATTCAATTGGTTTACCATCATACTTACCATAACTTTTAAAAATATCTGCTGCAGAAGAACCAGATTTTTTACCTGGCTTAGAATTTTTCATTCTATCAGAGGCTCTTTTATCTTTTCCTCTTTTTGCTGCTGCTTTTGCAGCTTCCATAATTTTTCCACCAGCTTTATAGCCTTTAGGTGTTACCTGCATATTGAATCTGTTATTTGCCATTTTTATTTCCTCCGTTTCTAAAAATTTGTGTACCCTTTATACCATAAATCGACGCTACGACAAGGATCCAAAGATTTGTGAACCATGACGGGAGCTGAGAGAACATGTCGAAGAACAATTTTACTTTGTCCATCGCTGTCGGGTCATCCGATATCACCGCCCACGCGAGCACCAACACGGGCAAACTTAATATTACAAGGACCGCCTCGTCCTTCCAGTCCGATTGCCTTGCTTCTAATAATTTGCCTTGGTAAGCTTCCTGGCCTTGGGCCATTTTTGTAGCGTGCATGAGTTGTGCTTCACTCATTGCCATTTTCGTCTTCTGCTTGTTAGCATAAATCTTACTTCCAGCAGAAACGGCTAATTTAATTGCCGATAACCACATAATTTAGTACCAAGTAGCAGTTTTCTTTTTATTAGATAGCATTCTTTTAGTACCTCTAACTTTTTCCTTGTCTCCTGTAGGAATATAGTTGTAAGTACCGTCAGCTGTAGTCTTAGATCTAGGATCTATCTCTACATTTTGACTTGGAACTGCCATCTGTTTTGCTTTTTTATAGTTCATCATAATGTTTTACCTTTTGTTAAACTAATATACCATTAATTTTCGTCAATAACAGACATTTGTTGCACACCAGACTTAGCAAGTGAGACTCCAGCTCTTAATTTAGCTAAATCTTCGTTTTGTTCAAGCTTATCTTCAAAATTATCTTTAGATTGTAGCAATCTTGCTCTTGCAAGTTCTTGTTGAGCCTCATCATTTTGTTTTTTACGTTCATTTTCCATGGCTCGTAGATCAACTTCTCTAGATTTTAGTTTTAAAAGTGGATCTGAATCAAATTGTGATGTGATTTTGTTCTCTTCCTTCATAAAATCTTCTGTCATTTCAGCAATCAACACCGCTTTTCTAGCTTCAATCGTCTGCATTATCTGTTGTAGCAATTGTGCTGACTGTGGATTGGTTGGTGCTTGCTGTTGTAACACTTGCATCTGCATCATTTGCTCTCTGAATTCAATTTGTACTTGTTCTTGGGCCATGATTGATATGTGTTCAAGAATGTTTTTTTGAATTGAAGCCATAACCACAGGATTATTTCTAACCATGTTAGTTGACATAAAGTTTAAATGCGCTGTAATGTGTGCTCTATGATCTTGACCAGGGAAAGCTTGGAAAGGTTTCGCGTTTAATGCATTAATATGCTCGACACTTGGATCAATAGGTTGAACTGGAGCAGGTGGAGGTAATATTTGATTAACATCTTTTACTCCAATTGCTTCATACATTTTTCTGTATGCATTATATAAATTATGAATCTGTGGATTCGATTGCGCCAATTGTAATTCTGTTTGTGCCATTGTAATTCTTTGTGACTGAGAAAATATATTTGGATCTGCAACAGGAATAATATCTATTCTATCGTCAAAATCTAATTGTTTAATAGTTCTAGCTCCTCCAACCACGTCGTATGGATATTCAGGTGGTAAGTATTGAGAAATAACTTTTCCAAGTAATCTAAATTCTTTTTTCATTGCCGCGTACAATCGTTTATGGATTGCACTCATGACTCTTGAACCACGTTCTAAAAGAGCAATAGTTGTTCCAACGGCTGCGCCTTGATTTCCATCTCCGACTTGCATATCAGCAATGGCTGCAAATCTTTGACCCGCACCAACAACAATTCCCATTAATGACAATAATGTCTGAGAAGGTTCCTTGTAAGGTAATGGAAAGAATGCATCTCTTAATGATCCACCTGGTGCATCTACATCTTTGAATTCACCTGGTTGAATTGGTGACGCTTCATCTCTTACTCTAACACCACGTTGCTTGAATCCAGCAGGTAAATTAGATAAAGTTCCTGCATCTAATAATTGTCTTAAAGCTGCAGTTGCAGTTCTACTTAATCCACCAATCATGTGGATTAAACCAAAACCATAAAAACCTAGACCTGGTAAAAATTTGAAATGAACAAAATAAGAAATTTTCTTTTTCTTAATATCATCAGGTGCATAGTTTCTTTTAATCGATAAAATTTTTCTTGATGCTTCTTCAACCGTTACAATATATGGAAGTTTAATTCCTGTTGGCTCACCATCTGCACCAATATCTTCAAACCCTTCTAAGTCTAAATTAACATGACACTCTAAAACATTGTAAACATCTTCTTGCTTACCTGTTTTTTTAGTTCCAGAAATTTCTCTTTCCTTCTTTGTTAATTCATCATTGTTGTCGACACCTGGAGGACCAAGTTCTACATCAGAATAGAAACCACTGACTTGTGATTTTCTTAAATCGTTTTCAGAAATTTTTAAAGAGTGGATGATTGATTCCGCTTCGTCTAATGAGGTAGCCGTGTACGGAACAATCAAATCCTCAGCAGGAATAAATTTACTCACTGCTCTCCCTAATAACTGGTCATAGTATATTTTTTTAAACGTCGAACCAGCTAGTGGTAAATGAAATAACATTTGATCGAACTCAGGTTCATATTCTTCCATTTGATCCATTAAAAGATAATTCATATAATCTTTAACCCGTTGAGACTGTTGTTGAACAGGTGGAGAATCCACTCCGATAATATCTGTTCTTACAGGTCCTTCTGCAGGTAATAATTCTTTGTAAGCTTGTGCTTGAAATTGTGTGACTGCTTCAGCAAGTACAGGATGAGTTGCACCACTTGCTCCTTGGAAAGGTTCAGTTCTATTTTCATATTTAAATCCTAAAAGATCTAAACCTTGAATATAAGTTTGCTCCCAATCTTTTCTGGAATTTTTATATTCCATGTAGTTGTCAACCATTTCGTTTCCGATTGGTTCTAAAATATCTTCAGGTAAAATGTCAGCTAAGTTATCAAAATGATTCTCGGTTCCTGGAACATTGATCGCTCCTGGTTCAAAGTCTAATGTAACTCCACCATCCTCTTCAGGTATAACTTCTACGGGACCTTGTTCTACTACTTCCTCTTCTACAACTTCTTCCTCAGCTGGTATTTCTACTTCTGTTCGAATTTCGTTAGGAAGGGACTTATCTATATCTGCCATTAGTATCCTTTTACTGCTAATTTAGGTTTCTTAACTAATCCACCTTTAAATAATTTTTTTCTAGTAGGTGCAAATAAACTTGAACCTGATCTAATTGATTTCAATGCTCCAGATCCCCCACCACCTTTTAAAATTTTAATACTGGGTTTTTTAGGTGCATCAAAAGATTGTCTAGATGAAAAATTTTCAAATGTCTTAGAATTTTTTATAATTGGTTTTGCTTTTTTCTTTGCTTCATCAAAATTGTCTGCGGATACGGTGACAGTTCCTCTTTGAGTATCTCTAGAAAGTTTGGTGTTTTTTTCACCAACATCTCCTCTATCATAAGTTTGAGGTGCTATCAACTTATAGTCTATTTTGAATTCAGCCATTTAAAATTTCTCCAATGTTAGCTTCTAACTTGTTTTAAAGGAACTTTCAACCCCTGTGGGTTAGGTCCTGATTTTGGTGGTGGGCCAGATTTCACACCTCCTGAACCAAGTGGTTTATCAATCATACCACCGCCTTTTTTACCTTGTCTCATTTCTCTCATCTGTCTTAATGCTTCGCTTACCGCAGACTCTAAAGACATGTCTACTCTTAAATCTTTTACAATCTCATTAAATTTTTGTTGGGTTGCTTTATCAGCATTGGCCATGTACTTCTTACCGTAGTCCATTAATAACCTTTCTTAGCTAGTTTAGGTTTTCTGATTAGACCACCTTTGAAGTTTGGTTTTCTTCCTTTTAATTTTTTAGCTGTTGATTCAGCAACAGCATCTCTAAACTCTTTTCTTCTTTTAACAACTTCATCAAAACCTTTTTTAACCATTTTTAAAGCTGCTGCAGGTGCTTTCTTTTTCTTTAAAAAATTAACCACACCTGATGTATACTCTTTAGCAGAATCTAATCTTTGTTGTGCTGTATTTATATTTTTAAAACTACCACCTTTTTTATTAAGTTTTCTACTAGTTTTATTTCTATCTTCGACAAATTTTCTAAATTTTTTTAGCACTGGTTTTGCTATCATTAACGGAACTTTAACCATCAGTAATAAATCCTTTTCTTCTGTTCTACGACTTCATCCACATAATCTTCTGGATGTTCGATTAATCCACCTTGTCTAAATCTCATGATCGCTTGAGTGGTGGAGTCGACCAAGTCATCATGATCCCCGAACGGAAAGGCTGCACATTCTTCAATGACCTCTTCCGCAAACTTTTGTTGAGGAGCCCATATCATACCAGATTCGAACAAAGGTGCAACAGCATTTACACGGGCGTGCTTGTCATTTCCACGACTTGGTGTAAAATTCATTACTGGAATATCCATTTTCCGTAGTTCATAAGTCAAAGGCAATCCAGAAGCTTTCGCCTCAATGATCACTGTTTCAGGATTCCAATATCTATATTGCTCTAATGCAAGTCTTCGAAGTTCTGGAAACTCATACCGTCCTTTGATTGCATCTAGTAAAATTAAATTAGCACCTGAATCTTCACTTGGATACCAAACACCCCAAGTAGTAATAGCAGAATAGTCCGCTGTTTCTTTTTTAAGGAACGCGGTATCGTAAGACTGTATGACATGATAAATTTGTGGAATATCATCTCCTTCATACGTTTTCCACCATTCTCGTTTTAATATTGCACCTTCTTCCGATGTTGGTTGTTGCATCCACTGTGCATTCCATTTAGCAACAGGAAGTGCAGCTTTAACTTTCTCCAGTTCATCCAGTTTCCAATACTGAGGCCAGACAGGTTTTGGATCTGATTCATGGTCCAAGATTGCTGGAAACTCGACCACGTGCCACTTGTCAGATTTTGCATCCTTTTGATTACTGACCAAGGCTCCTGTTAAATCTTTCGTAGACCATCTAGTCATTACGACAATAATTTTTCCACCAGGTTGTAAACGTTGTCTTGGACCAGATGTATACCATTCATATGCTCGCTCCAATGATACCTTGGACATTGCATCTTGCTCTGAGTGTGGATCATCAATGATCAATAAATCTGCACCACGGCCCGTGATCGCACCACCAACACCAGCTGCAAAATATTCACCACCAGCTGAGGTTTCCCATCTCCCTGCTGCCTGACTATCTTCACTGAGTGTGGTATCAAAAACTTTTCTATAATCTTCTGAGTCAATCAAGTTTTTTGCTTTACGACCAAATCGTATTGCTAGTTCTGCCGTGTGGGTTGCTTGAATGATCTTGAGCTTTGGATCACGGCCCACCATCCATGCTGGCAGAAGATACGATGCAAATTCTGATTTCGTATGTCTGGGTGGCATGTTGATAATTAATCTATTTATTTCACCCGTGGCTAGTTCATTAAATTTTTTTGCAATGTGCCTGTGGTGGGACCCCTCTACAAAATCTGGCCAAACGCATTTGACAAAAGAAAGGAAGTCATCTTTAGCCTTATTCCGTATCTTTTTTTCAGCGTGTAATACTTGAAGTTGTTTAAACGTTCTTCGTATGTCGGCAGGAAGTTTACTAATATCTATATCATTCGGTTTCATAAAAAATTTTTATAAAATTTTTTGCATCACTATTGATGTTCAATAAGTTTTTTACAGCGTATGACAATATAAATCAAGCATATATATACATACATTAGGATCCCTATCTAGTAAAAAGGGGGTATAAGGTACTTCGTACTTTGATTTTTTGGTGTCGCGTTGGTACCTCTATTATTAAATAAAGATACACGCGCCACGGATCACGGCTCACACAAAATAAAAAAGGCCCCATGTTTCATGGGGCCTTAGTCAATGATTGATTGTAATTAAATTAATTAATCTATTTTATGAAAACAAATAAGATCTTCAATATCTGTATTTGTTTTTTCAGTCTTGATAAACTCAATCTTTTTAATGCCGATCCCGTTTTTATACGGGATCACTTTATAAGGGGTCGGACTTTCAAGCCCCGTTTTAATTGCTTGCTCAATGTATTGTTTCCAATTCATTATACAATATCCCATTCTGACCAATCAAAATGTTTTAATTCTGATTGATCTGATTTTTCAATAATATATGCTTTTAATCTAGCCTTAAATTTCAATGCTCTTTTTCTAGCAACATCATCAGCTATTATTGGTTCGTTTGGTAAAGAAGTCATAAAGACATCTAATAAATCAATATAATTAAAAGACGGCCAATTCATTCTATGTTCGTATTGATCATTATATGATTTATCAACCTCAACTTTAAGATTTAAAATAGGCTCTTCAACTATTTTTGGTTTTTTTATTTTTACTTGTTCTTTATTCATGTTTCATTGTCCTTTGTTCGTTATTAATTTATTTTCAATAATTTGAAAATATACCTTGATTATTATTTTATTTTAAAATAAATATCAAGGATAATAATGGATAAAATAACAAATAAAAAAGGACAATAAATATATGACTAAATATAATGGATGGACTAACTACGAAACATGGAATTTCAAACTGTGGTTAGACAATGATCAAGATCTTCATAATTATATTATCGGTGAAATTAAAAAAATTAAAAAGGCACCCGATAATGGTCAAGATGTGACTTATGAAATATCTAATTTTTTAAGATCTTATATCTCTGATAATGTGCCAAATTTAAATGTATCAACTAGAAGCCAATCGGTTCATGGTTTAATGTCCGATAAAAACGGCTTTTATAGTGATATTTTATACGCGGGTTTGCGTGAGATTAATACGCGTGAAATCGCTGAAAGTTATCTCGAAGATCTCAAAGAAGATGAACCCGAAAAAATGGACGGTTTCGACAAAATCGATCATTTAGAAAAAAGGTTATTAGCCGATCAAGGTTAATTAATTTTGAGCCGTGCGCATTGGTTCACGGCTCATTATTCATGGTCTAATAGTTAGTAAATAACTAGTAGCGTATAAAAAAGCTAACAGATACGCCTAACTATTAGACCTTGAATAATAAGAGATTTTATTTTTATTTTATTGTTCAAGGCACAAGCTAGAAATTTCACTCAATAACGCTCAAGCGAAAAAAAATCATAAAACAACGCGCAAGCGCCCTGGTTCATGGTACACGGATCACGGTTTTAAAAAAGTTTTACAAGGTCTTCGGCTCTCGGCCCTTTGCATGATAATCACTTAACTACAACGGGGCCAAATCAAGACAAAATTTAAAGAAAATATATATTAATCAATACTTATTTAATATTTGTAAGGGGTCAAAATTCAAGGTTATTTAACAGTCTAAGCAATAGTTCTCATGGTGTGTATAATCGGGCCTTAAAGGTGTTAAACACTTATAACAATTGCCTCGCATATCTTTATATTGTCCTTTTATTTCATGTGTAAATTTAAAAAATTCTCTTAAATCTTTAATCTTCCATTTTCTTATATACTCAATAGACTTATACAAATCGGGGTCGCGATCTATAATTGCTATAAAATCTTTTTTAGTTAATAGTCTATTTTTTTCTAAGTCTTTTGTATTCATCATATAATCTTGACAATTCATAACTGTCGCATTTGTTTATATATTCAGCTAGTTCAACTCGCATTTGTTTTCGCTCTTCATGTACTCGGGCCTTATTTTTGGCCCTAACATGATCTAACGCCTCAAAATCAACGGCCATTTATTCAACCTCTAATTGTTTTTTATGTTTATCTAGCCATAGTTTAATTTTAACTCGGCTAGCGTCATCTAAATTTAATTTTTTAATCTCAGTTATTAATTGTCGTATCAATGCTAATTTACCAAAGCTAGAAGACAACGCGCTAGTATGGGCGTGAGATTGGCCCGTTATATACAATAATTGTTCTAAGTTTTTATCTGTCATATTATCCTTTATTGTTAATTTATTTCTTTATATAGGGGATAATAATTTATTATCCCCTATTTTGTCAAGTGTTAATTACTTATTTGTTTTAAAGTATTGGGATTTAAAGCAATAGACAACATACTTGAACCGTCTTCTAATGCTTTGTTCAAATCAACCTCTTCGGCAACTAGATTTGGATAAGACAAAGTCATTAATAGATTATTGACTTTATTATCAATCTTATCTAGTTCCTGGCCTTCTTTAGTCGATTTTCTAAATTGCTTTGTCAACTCTTCACGGCAAATATTCTCTAATTTGCTTTTATAATCATTGTAGTCTGTATCATAACCGCCCCAATATATATTGTGACCGTTTATTTTCGCTTGACGCTCGCAAATAGTTTCAACTTTTTTAGCGTGTAATTTTACAGCGTCTTTTAAAGTTCTTTTTTTCTCTTCTAATTGACGCTCGAAAGTATCTAATTGATCGCTAGCTTTTTTTAAGTCTTCAAGTTCTTTTTTAACTTTAAACTCTTTTAAAAATTGCTGAAATTTTTTATCAAATACTTCATCAACTTTATTGTCTAGCGCTCTATTCAATTCCGCTTTTTTCTCTTCTGTCTGTTGCTTAACTATTTTTTCAAATCGTTTTATTTTACCGTCCGAAAAAATGACCGCTTTTTTTGTATTACTCATTTTATATTATCCTTTATGTTATTGTTTATTTAATATCCCTTATTATCCTATTGACAAATAGAAGTCAAGGCCCTATATATAAAAATGTTATTGTCCTAACACCCGCTATTTATGGGATAGCGGGACAATAACAGAATAAAGAAATAACTAAAAAAGGACAAATAATTATGAAATATACATATAAACCACAAAAAAAGCTTTTGGGGTCTTCAACTTATAAAATGCAAAAATCAAAAGGATATAAATATTTAAGTGAAATTTTACACTTAGCCCCGTCTAAAATAGGCGGTGTTAATATATGCGTTAACGCTAGCCCCGTATGTATTGACTTATGTTTAAACACTAGCGGGCGGGGTCAAATGACAAGCGTTCAAAAATCAAGATTAAATAAAAAATTCTATTTCTTAGCTGACAGAATGAAATTTTTAAATCATTTAGACCGTGAAATTAAACTAGGTTATGAGCGGGCAAAAAGAAAAAAATTAAAATATACTGTTAGATTAAATGGTACTAGTGATCTTCCATTTGAGCGTTATAGATTAGAAAACGGCAAAAATTTAATGGATAATAATCCACAAGTTCAATTTGTCGATTATACAAAAGTGACAAATAGATTAAACAAAAAGAATAAAATACCTAAAAATTATGATCTAACTTATTCACAAGCCGAAAATAATTTAGATGATGTAAAGAAAATATTAAAAACTAAATACAACATAGCAACAGTATTTAGAAAAAAACTACCTAAAAAATGGTTGGGCCGTAAAGTCATAAACGGTGATAAACATGATTTAAGACACTTAGACCCGAAAAAAGTTGTAGTAGGTTTAATTGCTAAGGGTCGAGCAATCAAAAATTTTGACGGATTTGTGCAAGATGTTTAAATGTTGCATAAATAGAGGTCGATTTGTGAGCGTGTACACCTCTATAAAGAGTGACGCCAACCAACAGGCGCAAGCGCAAGCGTCTGTTGGGATTAAACTAACAAGCGCACAGGCTCAAGCGACAAGCGAGCAGAAGGGATAATATGGCAAGATTTATTTTAGATGTTGAAACTGAATATGATAAAAATAATAAAATTATAACTGACATTAAAAAAGGTTGTGAAATATTTGCTGATGAATATTTATCACAACAATTTAATGGTGGGGTCATAAGTATAACTTGTATTGATGAGCATAATACCGCTCAATTTCACGAACAAGCGCATAGAAATAAATTAACAACAAAACAAATAAGAAATTTTAATCAACAAGCGAGCGAGCAGAAGGGATAATATGGCAAATAGAGTAATATATAAATGTGCTGATGATGGTGTATATTCAACAATTAAGCACAATAAAAACTATGCAAAAATAGAATTTGATGCAAATGATATGGACAACCTTTGTAATGCATTAAATAATTGGGATTTATCAGAAAACTTTGAATGTGAAAATCAACAAGCAAGAGGATAATATGAACGAAGGACTAGAAAACATAAAACAAATAGAAGATTTAGAGAATAAAGTTAAAACATTATCAGATCATTTAGCGGGTATGTGTTGTCAAGCAGATGAAGACACCCCAAGCGAATATAGAACTGAACATTTTAGATCGACTATGGATGACGCTTATGAATATTTAGAAAAAATAGGATACTTTAAGAGGGGCAAATGAAAAAACAAACAGAAACAATTAGTGTTGATATAACTATAGATCATTATGGATTTTATCATAGTGATGAACACTTTGGTAATGAACATAAACCTTATAGAGATTGGATTGTAAAAAAAGCTAGTATAAAAAGTTGGGATGATTATTCCTCTGGAATGTGTATGACAGATATTGAAATGATTGATGATTGGATTGAGGAAACTAATCAGCCTTATGAAACATTATGGTCAGAAAAAGATGATGGTATTTATTTAGTTGATAAAGATTGGAGAAAAAAATATGAAAAAATATAAAGTAAGAGCAGAAGAAACTATATACGCTATCTATGAAACAGAAATAGAGGCAAAAAATAAAAAACAAGCTGAGAAGATTGCATTGGAAACATGCGCCTCTGATTATTTAAGTAGTGATTGGTCAAATTCAGCGGGAGATTTTACAATAGAAGATATAGAGGAGATAGAGGAATGAAAAAACAAAAATGGGTAAAATTTGAAGAACCTAAATTTATAGGTCTTGATTTTTGTTATAGGCGAAACCCTTTAATTGAATGGCAAGAAGTATTAAAATTAAAAATTGATAAAGATACTATTGGTTATGATTTTAAAGTTGTTGCATATAAAAAAGTACAAAGTTGTTTGGAGGATGAAGAATGAAAATAGAAGTTAAACAAAAACATATAGACCTAGCGCCCAAGCTATTTAGTAAAGGCGTAAATGCAAAAGAGTGTTGTCCAATCTCATGCGCAGTGCAAGAGAAGTTTCCAGACAAGCTTGTATCAGTTGGTTGGATAGGTAGTCCAGACTATGCAAGCAAAATGTTTCATGAAAGTTTTTTTATTTCAGTGACCGATCCAGAAAATGATTATGAAGAAGTCATTAGTGATGAATCAATAACTGATTTAGAAAAATGCTCGAAGTTTGCTGAAAGATATGATAATGGGGACAAAGTTGAACCATTTGAATTTGAAATTAAGTGACCCACATATTTAGACATCCAAACTATTACAAACAACTTAAAAAGAATCAAGCGCCAAGCGATGACAAAAAAGATACTGAATCCTCAAGCGAGGAAGATACAGGCTCAAGCGAAGACAACGAAGAATCAACAAGCGCAAGCGATTGATGGCCCTCGAACAATAAACACTTCTTCTTCCACTCCACAAGCACAAAAGAATTCTTAGGATGGCGGGCGTGAAACGATACTTGATGAGGGGACAGGCGAGCCTTATTACAGCTTGCTACT
>Ga0255772_10003178_pt1 | contig 15838 bp, 7 predicted proteins | sample 071ome_34_FD_179970 | JGI IMG/M metagenome (GOLD analysis project Ga0255772, IMG submission 179970) | Coastal salt marsh microbial communities from the Groves Creek Marsh, Skidaway Island, Georgia - 071411BT metaG (version 2) | ecosystem: Environmental > Aquatic > Marine > Intertidal zone > Salt...
AAGGTCCGGGGATGGTTCCGCAGGATCGGAATCGCCAACGATTTTCACCCGCATAGAACATAGGGGTGATTATTGTGGTTTTGGTGTCTTCATGCTCAAACCGGACCATTGCCTCGAGGTCGAACGGGTTGTCCTCGAATGATGGGTTTTCGATGGTCCATTCGACAAAAGGGGCCCATTGGATGCCGTGTTTTTCCTTGTGCTCGGATGCTTGCAGGCCAAGGCCAAGATCAAGGATTAGAATAACTGCCAAAGCGTGTCTCATGGTTTGATTGGCATCATCCCACAACATCAGCCGACGGCAATCCCTTTTGAAGGCTGACACACGGGCCCGTTTCGTGGTCATGTCGCGTAAATTGGTAGAGAAATCATCCTACTTCCCGAAAAGTTTAAAATGGTTCAATGCCCATCATCCATTGCTGTAATGAAATTCTGCAGGGCATAGCGATCAATTTGTTCAATCGCTCATCTTGGAGGGGGGCGTCTTTTTTGTATTAGGCACCCTAATCAAAAGTTCCTTTATTGATTAATTATTGTTTTTAAAAAGCGGTCAGAATGAGACTTTATCGTTACTTTTAAATAGGTGCGGATACTGCCCGTGGGGTATATGTGGAAAAATGCCACAATATCTGGTGGTTTTGGGCTTTACATCGCTTGATGTAATTTGCATGATAGCCGCCATGCATCTCAAGAACCTGACGGTATTGGGGTTCAAATCGTTTGCGGACAAGACGTCCCTGAACTTTGAACCCGGCATTACCGCCATTGTTGGACCGAATGGCTGCGGCAAGTCCAATGTGGCGGATGCGATCCGTTGGGTACTGGGAGAGCAGTCTGCCAAGGCCTTGCGCGGCGGTGAGATGGCGGATGTCATTTTCAACGGTACCGACAAACGCAAACCTTACGGCATGGCCGAGGTGTCGTTGACCTTGACCGATGTGGATGAAGAACATCTCCAGGCGGCGGGTGTGGATCTTTCTTTCAATGAAATCACAGTGACGCGTCGAGTGATCCGTGATGGTGGGAGTGAGTATTACATCAACAAGACTCAATGCCGCCTGCGCGACATCCAGCAGTTGTTCATGGGGACCGGCGTGGGGCGTGCCAGTTACAGCATCATGGCGCAGGGAAATATTACCCAGCTTCTGAGCAGTAAGCCCGAGGATCGACGCATCGTTTTTGAAGAAGCTGCGGGGATCACCAAGTTCAAGGCTCAGAAGAAGGAAGCGCTGCGTAAACTGGATCACACGGATCAGAATTTGTTGCGAGTGGCGGATTTGGTCGGCGAGGTCAAACGGCAGATCAGTTCGCTGCAGCGTCAGGCGGGTAAAGCGAGGCGATACAAGAAGGTTCATACCGAACTCAAGCATTTGGAAACCCAGTTGGCGCGTTATGAGTATGATGTGCTGCAGGGTGAGATTCAGGATCGTCAGTCCGCCTTCGAAGGTCTGAAGCAGCAGCAGGACGAGTCCTCCTCGACCGTTGAAGTTAATGAGGAGGAAATCAGGCAGTTGCGTGCCCGGTTGGCTCAATTGGATGGTGAAATCAGCCAGTCTCGTCAGCGCGAAATGGAGCTGAAAAACCAGGCGGATCGCAACGAAGGGCGGATTCAGTTCAATCGCGAGCGATTGGTCGAGTTGGAACACCAGAACGAGCGTGCGCTCAGCGAAATCAACCAGTCCGAAGAACGCAAGAAGCAGGCGGAAATCGATCTGGAATCCCTGCATCAGTCATTTGCAGGTGCTGAAGATCATCTTCAACAGAAGCGTGAACTGGTGGAAGGTCACCAGGAAGAAGTGCGGCGAGTGGAGGCCACGATCGGTTCAAAGCGTGAAGCATTCCGGCAGGCTCAAAGCGACTCTTTGGCAGCCACGCAATCGGTTGGCAAGGTGCGCAACGAGATCAGCGCACTGGACTTTCAACTTCAAAGCCATGCAACCCGCCTCGAAAAGCTTTCAGCTGAAAAAATCCAACTCGAGGAGGAACGCTCCCTGCAGAAGGAAAAACTGGCCGAGTTTTCGGACACCGTGGAGGCTGATAAGAAAGCTGCTCATGATCAGCGTGCTTCCGTCGAGGAACGTCAGGATCGCCTGAAAATACTGCAGGAAGAGATTCGCGGAGCCGGCGAGCGACTGGATACCGTGTTGCATTCCCAGGCTGAGAAGCGAAGTCAGTTGCATGTCTTGAAGGATCTGGAGTCTTCGCACGAGGGATTCAGCGAAGGGGCGGTGGCCGCACTGAAAGAAGCGGATGCTCTGCTCGGGTCGCTTGCGGATCACATCCAAGTTGAAGAGGCTTATATTCCTGCTATCGAGGCGGCTTTGGGTGAGTTTCTTCAAGTTGCCATCACTGAAACTCCTGAATCAGCCCGGGAAATTCTAAACCATCTCCAGGAGAAAAACTCCGGTAGCGCGAGCATCGCTTCGGTGGACATGATGAAAATGGTTGCGAATGGACATTTTCTCCAGCGGCCAACGGTTTTTGATCCGGCCTTCAGCCCAAGTGGAACACCGGCTCTATCCGTGCTGGAAAGTGATCCGATTGTTCAGCCTTTGCTGGATTGTCTATTGGGGGCTGTTTACATCGTGGAAGACATGGCCTCCGCCGTTTCGGCTTGGAAAGAGGCGGGGCGGAATGTTCGATTTGTGACCAGGAAGGGTGAAATGTTGAGTCCTTGCGGCGTGTTTACCGGAGGGGGGGACGTTGCTTCCGGGAAGAACCTGACCACGTCTATTCTGGCTCGAAAAAACAAAATTGCCCAACTTGAAGAACAAGTGGAGGCGATTCAGATCGAGGTCACCGCCGCCAGTCAGCACAAGGGCAGGATTTCGGCTGAAATCACCTCCTTGCAGGCAGGATTGCAAGAGGCCCAATCCGAACTCAAGGCGCGTGAGGTTTCCATTGCGACCAGTGAAGGCGAATACCGTGCCTTGAAATCGTCCACTCAGGTCTTGGAACAGAAGATAGACACGGTCGTCTATGAAATCCAGAACCTCTCTGATCAGGACAAGCAGATTGCTCAGGATAAAGAGACTCTTGAGAAACGTTTGCAGGAACTGACAGATCATGAAGAGTCGGTGCAATCGGGACTGGAAGCGTTGAATCTGGAATTGGATCAACTCCGACAGGAGAGGGATCAAGCTCAGTCCGCATTGACCGAATCCAAAGTGATCTTGGCTTCCGAAGAACAATCCGTGGCGGCCCTGAAGGGGCAGAAAGGACCTTTGGAACAACGCATTCGCGAGTTGGATCAAGCGATTGAGCAACGACGTGCCGAGACCAGCGCAGTGCTGCAAAAGCGCGAGCAGTGCGAAGTAGAGATTTCCGATTCGGAAGCCGCCATTGAAACGCTGCGTCAGGAACGCGCTGTTGTGGGGGAGCAGACCGAATCATTGGTCGAACATCGGCAATCCCAGGATGGGGCCATCCACGAGCGTGATGCCATCCTGACAGAGCACCGTCAGCGACTCAATGAAGTCCAGAGTCGCCGCAGTGTCATAGAGGTGGAGCTGGCTCAAAAACTTTCCAAACTGGAGAACCTTTGCCGACGGATTGAGGAGCGGTATCAAGTGGCTTTGCACGAAGTGGAGTGCGGGCAATTGGAATTGTTCTCAAACGTCGATGAAGAAACCGATGCCGAGGATCAGTTCGAACCCATTCCCGTCACTCTCGAAGGCGAGGTCGATTGGGATGGCGTGGGCGAACGGGTGAAGACTTTACAGAAGAAGATCGACAGCATGGGGCCGGTCAACCTGGTTGCCATCGAGGAGTATGAGGAAACCGAGGAACGCCATCAATTCCTGACCCAGCAGTATGATGACCTTGTGAAGGCCAAGGAAGAATTGATGACGGTTCTGGACCGGATCAATACCCAGACGCGCGAAATGTTTGTTGAGACGTTCAACAAGATTCGAGCGAATTTCCAAGCGACGTTTACTGAGATCTTTGGTGGAGGGATGGCCGATCTTATTTTGCACGACGATGAGGATGTGCTGGAAAGCGGCATCGACATCGTTGCGCGACCTCCGGGCAAAAAGCTTCAAAGTATTTCCTTGTTGTCCGGTGGGGAGCAGACCATGACCGCCGTTTCGCTGTTGTTTGCGATTTACCAGGTGCGTCCGAGTCCGTTTTGTGTGCTCGATGAGTTGGACGCTCCCCTGGATGAATCCAACATCAATCGTTTCATCAAGATTCTGGAGCGGTTTCTGGATCATTCACAATTTATCATCATTACTCACAACAAACGTACCATCTCGATCGCGGACATCCTTTATGGGGTGACCATGCAGGAACGAGGTGTCAGTCGGATTGTGAGTGTGAAGTTCAATAAGGACGATGAGTCCGGATTGAAAAAAGTCGGGGGTCGATTGGAGGCCGCCGGTGATGGAAGTAACGGAGCAGCTTCTGTGGCGGATGCCGTTTCGGGGCAATCATCCAAACGAGGCACATCGCCTTCGGATGAAGTGGTTTTGGCTAAATAGAAAAGCTTGGCTTGGTGAGGATTCGGGGGAGCATTCAGGTGCTCTTCTATTTTTTTACAAAAAGTTGACCTTTGGTATTGAAAGCACAATCTGTTGTGGTATTGTTTTCATCTGTATCCAACAGCTAGTGTGCTAGGGGCTCAAAAGGGGAAGCAATTTCGTCGTATTTCGTATCGCGGTGTGTCCGCAAACTGTCGTTCCAAACAAATCCCGTAGGGATCATCTCAGGGTGCTCTATGTACCTGGAGATATCAATGAATTTTAGACTAATCTGATAGAAGAAAGCATAGCAAATGATCAACGCACAGGATGATTTAGTAACCCAATCAACCGGCACCCGCGCAGGGGGACGAGCGCGTGCGACCAAAGCACGCAAATCAAAACGTGGAGGCGTCAAAAAGAAGGACGCTCTCAAAATTAAACGTATTTTCAGCACCGCACAAGATTCACCCTACGATCAGGTGGAGTGGGACAAGCGGGTGGCCGAGATTACCGATGGAAAAGGAAAGATCATCTTCCGCCAGGAAAACGTGGAAGTTCCCAAGTCCTGGTCCATGCTTGCCACCAACGTTGTTGTTTCCAAATATTTCTATGGGGAACAGGGAACCAGCGAACGTGAGTTTTCCGTTCGGCAATTGATTCATCGTGTTTGTCGAACGATCACCGATTGGGGGATCAAGGACGGATATTTCAGCAAAGCGGATGGCGAGGTTTTTTATAATGAACTTTCCTGGCTTTGCCTGAATCAGTATGGCGCCTTCAATTCACCGGTTTGGTTCAACGTTGGATTGTATCATGAGTATGGGGTGGGCCGTGATTCCGCCAAAGGAAACTGGTATTTCGATCCTGATACCCAGCATGCCGAACGTGCTCCAACCCAGTATGAATATCCTCAATGCAGCGCCTGCTTCATCCAGTCCGTGGATGACAACATGGAGGATATCATGCGACTGGCTTACAGTGAAGCCATGCTGTTCAAATACGGTTCCGGTACCGGATCCGATCTGTCTCCCATCCGTTCGAGCCGTGAGAAACTCAGCGGAGGTGGACGTCCGAGCGGACCGATGTCCTTCCTGAAAGTGTATGACCAGGTTGCCAACGTGGTGAAATCCGGTGGCAAAACCCGACGTGCCGCCAAGATGAACACCTTGAAAGACTGGCACGGAGACATCGAAGATTTTATTGACGCCAAACAACGCGAGGAAAAGAAAGCCTGGGCATTGATCGAGCAGGGTTACGACGGTTCTTACAACGGGGACGCTTACGGCAGTGTCATGTATCAGAATGAAAACCTGTCGGTGCGAGTCAGCGATGAGTTTTTGGACGCCGCCCTCAATGACAAGGAATGGTGGACCCGTTCCGTGACAACCGGCAAACCGCTTGAAAAGAAGAGCGCATCCGACCTGCTCCATCGAATTGCCGAAGGCACCCATGTTTGTGGTGATCCTGGTTTGCAGTATGACGGAGCCATTCAGAAGTGGCATACCTGCAAAGGAACCGAACCCATCCATTCCACCAACCCTTGTTCCGAATACGTATTCCTCAACAATACCGCCTGCAACCTGGCATCGTTGAACTTGATGAAGTTCAAGCGTGAGGATGGTCGTTTTGATGTGGACCGGTTCAAGGCCGCCGTGCGTTTGTTCATTACCGCACAGGAAATCGTGGTCGACAATTCTTCATACCCGACTCCCGACATTGCCGAGAATTCCCACATTTTCCGTACGCTCGGTTTGGGGTATGCGAACCTGGGATCATTGATCATGAGCTACGGCATGTCTTATGATTCGGATGCCGGACGTTCACTCGCCGGGGCCATCACCGCCATCATGACGGGGCATGCCTACGAGCAATCCGCCGAATTGGCACGGATCATGGGGCCGTTTCCCGGATACAAGGATGCCCGATGCGCCGGAGTGAAGGATCCACTCAACAAAGACAATGTGGATTCCATGCTCGAGGTGATTCGTCAGCACAAGGAGGCGGCTGAAGACATTCATCCCAGCCATGAATTCGATTACCTGAAACAGGAAGCCCGGCATTGCTGGGAACACGCGCTGCGTCATGGAGAAGACCATGGTTATCGCAACGCACAGGTAACCGTGCTGGCACCTACCGGGACGATTGCCTTTTTGATGGACTGCGACACGACCGGTATTGAACCCGACATCGCATTGGTCAAATACAAGCTCCTTGCGGGTGGCGGTATGCTGAAAATTGTCAACCGCACTGTTCCCCAGGCGCTGAAGCGACTGGATTACACACAAAAAGAACTCGATCGCATCATCGCTCACATTGAGAAATATGATACGATTGAAAATGTGACCGAAGAAGGCAAGGTGATTGAGAGCGGGTTGCACCCCGAGCACCTGAGTGTCTTCGACTGCGCCTTCAAACCACATCGTGGCACTCGCAGTATCCATTACATGGCCCACCTGAAAATGATGGGAGCCGCCCAGCCGTTTATCAGTGGGGCCATTTCCAAAACAGTCAATCTGCCGAACGAATGTTCCGTGGAAGACATCAAGGACGCTTACGTGCAGGCGTGGAAGATGGGACTCAAGTGCGTGGCCATTTATCGAGATGGATCAAAGCGGTCACAGCCGCTGAACACCAATCAATCCTCAACCGAATCAAGTGGCGAAGTCTCTGATGATCGCATTGCTGCGATGGAAAAAGAGATTGAGCAGCTCAGCAAGCAGGCCACACAGCCATTGCGTCGTCGTCTGCCTGAAACGCGTCAAGCGGTGACCCACAAATTTGATATCGCCGGTCATGAAGGTTATTTGACCGTTGGATTGTTCGAAGACGGCAGTCCGGGCGAATTGTTCATCACCATGGCCAAGGAAGGTTCAACCATCGGAGGACTGATGGACAGTGTGGCGACTTTGACCAGTATGGCGTTGCAGTATGGCGTGCCTCTGGATGCGTTGGTGAAGAAGTTTTCGCATCAACGTTTTGAACCCTCCGGATTCACCAAGAATCCGAGCATTCGCAACTGTTCATCCATTCCGGACTACGTTTTCCGCTGGATGTCACAAACCTTCCAGCCCAGTGAATCCGCAACGGGTGACATCAATCCACAGGCCGAACTTGAAATGCCCGGTCTGGAGGATGAGGTTAAAAAAAAAGTGAATCGCCCGATCGCTGAACTTCCGCTCAGTGAAGAAGCGACACGCGCCAAACAGGGTTTGGACATCAAGGCTGGTGGCGAAAACGGCCCGACTGCACGCGAGCAGAAACCAGCCGTTGCTGAAGGAACGTCCTTCGTGAATCAAACAGATGCACCAGCCTGCCCGAACTGCGGGCATGTGACCGTTCGCAACGGAGCCTGTTACAAGTGCCTCAACTGCGGCGAAAGCCTGGGTTGTTCGTAAGACGAATCTGCTCGTTCACTTAACAAATTAAAAACAGGGATGGTTGTTTCAATCATCCCTGTTTTTTTGTGTCTTGATCCGAAGTCGCTTCTGAGTATTGACACTTATACTGATAGCCACAAGGTGACGCTTCGGGGGCGACACGTCCTACCCGGGCAACGTTACTCATGCTCAGCTTGCTTGTGAGAGTTCTTCAGCCATGGTTCTGATGGCTTTTAGATCCAGTTTACCGGTTCCCAGAACCGGTAGTTTTTCGATGGGAAGAAAACTTTGGGCGTTGGGTTTCCAAAGGTTGGGGATGTCTGCTTCTTTGAGTCTTGTGAGCATGGCATCTTTGTCTCCTTTTCCATCGGCATAAAGAACCACCAGTTTCTCGCCTTTGCGTTCACAAGGGATGGATGTCACCGCTACGACCGGTTCGGCATGTTCATTGCCGTCGTCCATCAAGACTTGCTCCACAGCTTCGTGCGGCACCATCTCACCACCGATTTTGCTGAATCTGGACAGGCGTCCAGTGATGGTGATGAAACCGTCTTCGTCCAGTTTGGCGATGTCACCTGTTTCATACCATCCATCCTGAAGCACTTTGTCCGTTTTTTCCTGAGGCCCAAGATAGCCAGCCATGACGTTGGGTCCTTTGATCAGCAGCATCCCTTCCGTATCCGTTGGGAGAAGGTCGCGTGTTTCGGGATCCACCAGTTTGGCACTGACACCTGGAATGGGGTGGCCGACGGTGCCGTTTTTATGGGTGTAAACCTCGTCATCCTTGACGGGGGGGGCGGGCAGATTCAAGGAAACGATCGGGGAGAGTTCCGTCGTGCCATATCCCTCCAGTGGACGTACACCGAACTTGCGTTCGAACATGTCGGCCAACTTGACTTTGAGCTTTTCTGCTCCCGTGATGATCAGCTTGAGTGTTTTGAAATCGTCGGGTGCCGCCTTGCGTATGTAGGCCATGAGAAAAGTCGGGGTGGCGAAAAGAATGGTGCTTTTTTCCTCGCGCACCATCTCGGCTATCTTGGCCGCTTCCAGGGGATTGGTGTGATAGTGAACCGGCATCCCTGCCAGCGCAGGCAGCCAAATTGTGCCGGTCAGGCCAAAGGAGTGGAAGAAAGGGAGTGCTGCAGACAAATGATCCTGATCTCCCACAGGAATCACTTCCAGGGCGCATTGGATATTTGCCGTCAGGTTGTGGTGGGTCAACACGATGCCCTTGGGTTCTGCTGTTGATCCTGAAGAAAACAGAATGGTGGCAGGTCGTTCACGGTCCCAACATGCTTTCGGCAGAAACCAGGACATGGGAAGCAGTTTAGCTTTCAATGCCGCTTTGATTTTGTCCTGTGCCGGGATGTCTTTTCCGAGGTCTTCAAGGAGAATGACCTTATTCGTCAGTTGATAAGCATCTATTTTTTCGAGAAAAGCCTTGGAGGTGATGATGGTTTTGATGCCGCTTTGCTGGATGGCTGAGTCGAAAGCCTGGGGCGAGGCGGTGAAGTTAAAGTTGACCGTAACCCGACCATCCAAAGTGAGCGCATGATTGACCAGAGCTCCTCCGACGCACGATGGAAGCAGGATTCCCACACGCTCTTCCGAATCATCCAATTGTTGGCGTAATCGATCTCTCAACACCAACGCTCCGATGAGAGCTTTTCCGTGAGTGAGTCGTTTGCCTGTGGTGTCGGCCATTGCCTGTCTGCCCCAGTATCTGCGTGAGGTTCGAATCAGATCCGTGGCCAGGGAACCGGGTTTGCTTCGGAAATCATTGTGGTATTGGCTGCCCAGTTCCTGCACGGCGAGACGTACTTCATGGATTTCGGCCTCTGAGGGAAGGGGCTCCCCGATGTGAATATCCATTGGGTAGGGGATGCGCAGCCGGTGATTGCGGTAACGACCACGGCCAGCACGACTGAACACGCTTCCCCAGGCTCCTCCCAGATATGCCGGGATGATTGGGGCGCCGGTGCCTTTCACCACTTTCTGAAACCCTGGCCGGAAGGCGCTCATGAGTCCTGATCGAGTCAGTTTGCCTTCAGCGAAAATGGCGACCATGTAACCGTCCTTTAGTGCCTGACGGGCGGCTTGTAGTGATTTGAGGATCTGGCGGGGGGGATCATTTTCCGAAACGGGAATAGCTCCCATTAGTTTTAATAAAGGTTTCAGCCAGGGGGTTTCGTAATATTCCCTGTACACCATGAACCGGATGCGGCGTTGTTGGATCGCCATCAAAAGCGGTGCGTCGACGTAAGTGATATGATTGCATATCAACAATGCCGGGCCTTTGGTGGGCAGGTTTTCGAGTCCGGTGGTCCGCACGCGGTACACGCATTTCAACAGAATGGCCCCGACAAACCGTACCAGGAAATCCGGTAATGATTTGAAGGCGAGGATGGCCAAAACCGCAGTCAGGCAAGCTCCAAAAAGAAAACACTGTGCCGGATCCATGCCTGCCGCCCCAAGGCAGGCCAACATGATCGCGGCGATCAGCACACCGGTGAAGCTGAGAAAACTGTCGAGAGCCAACACCTCGGTGAGTTGGTGTCTTGGAGTGTGCCATTGAATAAACGCCACAAGTGGAACGATGAAGAATCCCGCGCTCAGTCCCATGATTGAAAGAATTGCGCCGGTGGTCATCCAATCGCCTTGCCCTATCCGGAGTCCGACCAGGGTCATGGTCAATGCCAAACCTGCCGCGCCGATCGGAACCAGGCCGAATTCAACGTTGCGTCCGGACATTTTCCCTGAAGCGAGGGCTCCAACGCCGATGCCTCCCGCCACAAAAAGGAAAAGGTAGGCTGCTTGTGTGTCGGTTTCGCACCCCATGAATTCAAGGCCGTAGTTCAACAGGTTCATCTGCAGGAACCCGCCAATGAGCAGGAAAAAAGCAGCGCCCAAAACGGCCAGCAGAAGAGGTCGGTCCGGTATGATACTACGAAATGTTCTGGTCACACCCGACAGGGGATTGATTTTCAGGGTTTGGGTTGTGCCACTTGGTTTGGTGGGGCGGATGAGATTGGCAAAAATCCATCCCAGGATCGCCAATCCTATGCAGAAAATGGATGCAAGATGATATCGACCTTGTGATATTCTGTCGAACCAGGGCACGAGGCCGATGCCCAATACGATGGCCATGTAAACAAAACCTTGTTGCCAACCATTGGCTTTGGAAAGGGATTGGCTCGGTAATAGTTCAGGTATGATCCCCATTTTTGCGGGGCCGAAGAAAGCCGACTGCGCCGCCATCAAAAATAATACCGCGTAGAGTCCCCACTCGGATTGAAAGTAAAACGCCAGTCCGCCGGCCGACATGATCACTATCTCCGCCAGTTTGACGTGTTTGATGATGGATTGTTTGCTTCGGATGCCGCTCAGGAAACCGGCGGAGGAAGCAAACAGTAAAAATGGCAGAACAAAAATGGCTCCCGCCAGTGAATTGATCTCTACCTTTGCGTCCATGCCCTTGATCTGCAGTAGAGCAAAAATGAGGAACATCTTGAAAACGTTGTCGTTAAAAGCGCCTAAAAATTGAGCGATATTCAAGAAATGAAAATCGCGGTTCAGAGATGCTTTTGGCTGTGTCTTCATAGGGTGATCAGGAGCGATTGTTGTCTCTTTTCCTTCTGGAGGCGAGTTCTTTTCATCAATCTCGCCAACTTGTGTGAAACGCTCTAATCGAACATGTAATGGACGGGTGCTCATGGTGAACACTTGATCATTTCTGATGCCAATTGCTTTTTGATCCCGGAAGGTCGCTTTCGTTGGCTTGGGTCATTGTGTTGACGTGAGTTTCGTGTAACATAAGATTAACGAGTGCAGTTGTTTGTGGTGTTTTGTGGAGGGCTTGGTTTTTTGTCCCTGGATCAAGCCGCGCAAAAGATGTTGTTGAGTGGTATGAATTGATTCGACAAATTTTGTATATCGGTGGACATTTTATGCATGCTTATGAAACGTATTCCCTCTTCTTCTCGTAGGCTTTGTCAAGCTGTGGCTGAGTTTGCCTTTTGCAATCCCTTTAGCGAGCGGTGGCTTGAGTTGCACTTGGTGATTCTTGGTTCAGGCTGGGATGAAAATGATCCGGACATGGCCAATAAGCTTGTCGATAAGGCAAAGCTTCAATTGGAGCAACTGGGTGGGGGTGATTCAGTGGATTACCGGAAGTTTTCCGGAGAGGATGCTGAAACAGTTCGCATGATTCTGATTTTTGTAGCCTTTAACGATCTTTGTAATGATATGGATCTTCATATTACCTCACAGGACCGCATGGGAACTTCAGTGGGACGTTTCAAACAAGGAACAGCGTGCATGCATTTTTTGATTCAAAGTGGATTTTCCGAAGAAGAGGCTGCCTGGTTTATTGCGGTCTTTTACCAGGTTCGGCGGGCTTATCATTTCATCACCCGGCAATTGATTGGTCATGCACCTTGCATGAATGAATTAAAGCGGCGGTTGTGGAATAACATGTTTACCAACGATATTCGCCATTACGAAATCTGTATGTGGGATCGCATGGAAGATTTTTCGATCCTTTTGGTAGGTGAAACCGGGACGGGGAAGGGGAGCGCCGCATCGGTGTTGGGTCGATCCTGTTTTATTCCGTATTTGCCGGATAAACAACAGTTTGCATCAGGAGTTCATGACACCTTCATTGCGACCAACTTGTCTCAATACAGTTCTACCCTGTTGGAGTCGGAACTCTTTGGACATCGGAAGGGGGCATTTACGGGGGCCTTGTCGGATTATGATGGGCTTTTTGCGCGCAGCTCGGAATTTGGTGCGGTGTTTCTGGATGAAATTGGTGATGTGTCCACGCATGTTCAGATTAAGTTATTGCGCTTGCTGCAAGAGCGTGAGTTTACCCCTGTTGGGGGGCGAGCGGTTCAGCGGTTTCGTGGGCGAGTCATTGCCGCTGCTCATGCCTCGATTGATCAATATATTCGTGATGGATCGTTTCGCTCGGATTTTTACTATCGACTTTGTTCAGATCGAGTTGCAATTCCGACCTTGCGGGAACGCATTGCAGAAAATGAGAGCGAACTTTCGTTAATGGCGGGTCACTTGCTGGAAAGAATAACCGGTGGGGCAAGTGGGGATCTTTTGGATTGGGTGATGGATGAGTTGAGTTCTTTGAAAAACTACTCATGGCCGGGAAACGTTCGGGAATTGGAACAATCCATCCGTCAAATACTTCTTACAGGGCGATATTTGCCACAGGATTGGAGCGCAACACCAAAAGAATCGTCCGAGGAAATGGTGGATGCCATCAGAAAGGGGACCGTGACAGCGGAATCTCTTTTACATACCTATGCCTCTCATTTGTACGAAACCCATTCAAATTATGAAACAGTTTCAAAACTAATGAAAGTAGATCGCCGGACCGTAAAGAAATACTTGAGACACTAGAATAGTCAGTGAAAACTTGCTTCATGGGAAATTGTCTTGGTAACTAGGCGAGAGGAATTGTTCGATAATAAGTTTTTGGAACTCGTTTGAAATGAATGCAAACAAGATCAAATCCATACTAATATTCGATATTAGAATTTGATGTATTCAACTTGTTTGATTGAGATCCGGAGCAGTTACAATCCTATGAAAGAAGGGTAATTGATTTCCATTAACTGTATTTTAGAGTGTAATAGATTTGACTTTTCATGAAATGATGGGAGTATTCAGTTGCATCTTGTATGCAAGCAACCAAGTATAATAATCCAATCTAATGATAAATAAACAGTTAGAAGAATTCATGGGAATGCGCGAATCTTTGCTGGAAGAGCGCAAAAATCTCGAAGAACAAATCAAGCAAATTGATGAAGCCCTGGGCGTACCTGCCGGTTTGGGGGTTCGTGGTATCGGTATTCGTCGTCGTGCCAAGCGTGCTCGCAACGAAATGAATCTCAGAACTGCGATTGCCACTGTCATTACCAAAAAGCCCATGGGGCGCAAAGAAATTCTCAAAGCAGTTCAGGATCTTGGCTACAAGTTTTCCACCAGCCATCCTTTGAATTCGCTTTCAGCGGCTTTGTATTCCAACAGGGAGTTTGTCAAAGTCGGCAACACTTTCGGTATGGCGAACGCTGTCAAAGAAGCTGCGGCTCCCAAGAAAAAAGCAGGTCGCAAGAAGAAATAATTTTTTTGGATAATATCCAAATGGCCAAGCAAAGAGCCGGATCGCTTGATCCGGCTCTTCTTGTTTTTAAATGTCAGGATTTACAGGCAACGTAGATTCAATCCAATTTTTTGGCGATCACACATGCGTTGTGTCCTCCAAAGCCAAAGGAATTGTTCATGATGGCTCCGACGCTCCTCTCCCGCGCTTCATTGGGCACATAGTCCAGGTCGCACGCCGGATCGGGGTTTTCGTAGTTAATGGTCGGGGGCACTTTCTGGTTTTTTAAAGCCATCAAGCATACGCTCATCTCGACAGCACCCGCAGCTCCCAACATGTGGCCTGTGGCCCCTTTGGTGGAGCTGACACAGAGTTTCCTGGCGTGATCTCCAAAGACGGTCTTGATGGCGGAGGTTTCGCATATATCTCCCTGAGGAGTGGACGTGCCGTGGGCATTGATGTAGTCGATGCTCTCGTGAGGGATTCCGGCAGATCTCAAAGCCATCCTCATGCATCGGGCAGCCCCTTCACCGTCGGGCGAGGGTGCCGTCATGTGATGTGCGTCTGCAGTGTTTCCATAGCCTGCCAGTTCTCCGTAAATCGTGGCACCGCGAGCTTTGGCATGTTCGAGTTCTTCCAGTACAAGAACGGCTGCTCCCTCTCCCATGACGAATCCGTTGCGTTCGGCGTCGAATGGGCGAGAAGCGCGTTTGGGCTCGTCGTTGCGGGTGCTCATGGCCTTCATGGCTGAAAAGCCCCCTATGCCCACTGGTGTGACCGCAGCTTCGGCTCCGCCTGCAAACATGACTTTGGCATCCCCCATTTTAATGGTTCGCCAGGCCTCGCCCAGGGCATGGGTGGCGGTGGCGCAGGCAGAACAGGTTGCGACATTCGGTCCTTTCAATCCGTAATACATGGAAAACAGTCCGGACGCCATGTTCAGGATCTGCATGGGGATCAGGAAAGGGGATACACGAGCGGGTCCTTTGGCTTCAAGGATGCTGTGTTGTTTCTCCAGAGTGGACAATCCACCGATTCCGGATCCAATGAATGCACCCACTTCCTCCAGATTGCACTTCTCAAGATCCAGACCGGAATCTTTCAAGGCCTGGTAACCGGCGTAGATGCCGAATTGAGCGTATCGGTCGGTTCGGCGGATTTCTTTGGGAGTGGGGAAGGCGGGTACGGGGTCCAGATCGAGGACCTCTCCTGCAATTTGGCAATCGTAGGCGGATACATCAAAAGCTTTGATGTTGTCGATACCGCACTGGCCTTCCAGCAAATTGTTCCAAAGTTGATCGGGGGTGTTTCCCAATGGGGAAACCACGCCCATGCCGGTGATCACTACGCGGCGTTGGTAATTGGAGTCGGACATAAAAAAATCTGCGGTTGCCGTTTGTCGAACGGCAACCGCATCCATCGAAATGGAATCAAGTTAATCTTGGTTTTATTCTCCTTGAGTTTCCTCAATGTATTTGATGACGTCGCCGACGCTTTGCAGTTTTTCGGCTTCGTCGTCAGGAATTTCCTGGCCAAATTCTTCTTCCAAAGCCATCACCAACTCCACGGTGTCCAGTGAATCAGCCCCGAGATCTTCACTAAATTTGGCCTCGGGGGAGACCTGATCTGCGTTGACGCCGAGCTGTTCGACGATGATGTCTTTTACACGTTGTTCGATTGATTTTTCAGACATGAGTTTCTCCGTAACGTTTAACTATCTGTGTCTTTAACAACCTTGGATGCACCGTCAAGCTTCGAATCCAAAAAAAGAAAAATAAATTTTCGGCCAGACGACGATTTACCGGTTGCCAATAGGTTTAGGTTTTAGGTGTTTATTTGAAAAGATAAAAGCGACCGGTGTCACATGACCATGCCGCCAT
>Ga0255772_10003180_pt1 | contig 15835 bp, 11 predicted proteins | sample 071ome_34_FD_179970 | JGI IMG/M metagenome (GOLD analysis project Ga0255772, IMG submission 179970) | Coastal salt marsh microbial communities from the Groves Creek Marsh, Skidaway Island, Georgia - 071411BT metaG (version 2) | ecosystem: Environmental > Aquatic > Marine > Intertidal zone >...
ACTCTTTCTCCAGCAGCAATCCACAAGTTGTTGCCGTTGCTATTAACAATCAGTACAGGAGCAGTATTAGTATTAATTACAGATACAATAGTTGCATCTCCAACTAAATTTGCAGCTGCTTGGATATCTACAGATACCCCTTTTGTCTTGAGGATCATCTTACTAAGTTTTATTATTATTTATTATCTAGAAGACCTTGCTTAATAAGTTTGGACAACTCTGCAGTAGATCCAACAAACAGAGCATTATTGTTAGTAACCTTCTGCTTGGACTTAGGACCTTCTTCAAGGTCTTGCATCTTCTGCTGTAGTGCAATCAGTTTCTCAGTAGCGTCAGAAACGCTCTTAACCAACTGTCCAGCGACTTCATATGCTCTTGGGTGGTCTGTATTATTTGCCACGTCTAAGATGCCTGAGAGCGCCTCCTGACCCTTCTCAATGATGTCGTATAGCTGACCCCTAGAATAGTCGTAATCTTTTTTAATATCTTTATCGATATCAACAATACGCTCTGTTCTCTTCTTTGGTTTTTCTGTTTGCTCTGCAGGTACAATCTCTGTATCTACATTTAGGGCGTCTTCAATTCCTTCGTAGTTTTCGCTCATACATCCTCAAAGAAAGATACAGTTTCATTAAATCCAAAGTCATCACCTGAGATAAGAAGTGAATCATCAATTACATCAACGACTCCATCATTGTTCTTGTCTTCCAATGCCTTGGCAGTGACTTCATATTGTCTGTAACGACCTGGAACATTGAGGTCTGTGGATGTATATTCTTTTGTAATTGCCTTCTTGATAAGACCTGTATCTGAGGTAGGACCGTAGATATAAGTTTTAACTGTAAATCTTAAAGTGTATACCAATGCTCTTCTGGTATCAAAATCACCTTGGTAATCATCCTCAAATGAAATGTCATTCATTACAATAGGAACATCCTTGACAATTCCTGCTTCCTCAACTAATCTAATGCTGAGATTAAAGGATGGTTGAAAGTATGGTACAATCTGCTCTACAATTTGCAAGCAGTCATCTTGTGTTTTGCTCAAGATATTAAGTTCAAATTCCAAGTTGTATGGAACTGGAACATATGTTTTTTTAACTCCTTCTGCGTCCTCGTTAGTCAAGCAATATTGAACAGGACTTTGTTTGCGAGAAGGATCATAACTCATACCAGTCATTTCAAATGACATCCTTGGTAGAGTGATAGCGTTTGGTCTTCCGAGATCAGGTTGCTCAGTTAGACGTGCAAGAAACTTCTGACGAGGACCATATGCCAAAGGAACTTTCATTCTCTGGTATACTGATCCATCTTCATTAAATTTACGAATTTCAAGATTATTAAAAAGCGTGCCAAATCCAACAACACACTTTCTAATAATCTGATTGTATTGATAATTACCTAACATAATTAACTCCTATTTCCAAATTCTCCAAATGGGTTTACTTCAGTAAAATCTAAAATCGAATCACCAGTATTCTCAAATTCAATGTTTTGAGCAAATGGATCTTCCATATCAAGTTCATCAAAGCTAGAAATATTTATAGAGAAACCAGATTCCTGTCCAGTCAATGTTTCTCCTATCTGATATACATTATAATCTGCAGTAGCAATAGGTGCTCTAAGTTCAACATAACTTTCCCTTGGAACCCATTTGTTTACCATTGCAGTAATTCCAGTAACAGACCCAACTACCATTTCTCCAATAGTAGGTTCTCCTGTTATAGATTGAGGATCATAGTAATATTTGACAATGAATCCTTCGTTTTCTTGAGTATCAAAGATATCTACACCAGCAGTTTCATTTTCGTACTCAAACAATTCACACTTGATTTGATAAGTGTATAATGCTCCAAACTGGTAGAATGGAACTTCATGCTCTACAAATTTAATTTCAAATAAGTTATCAGTCAATGGGAAATATACAAGATCACCCTCTTGTGGTCTAGAACCAACTTCAATGTTTTCTACATTAACCATTTGAACGGCAATAAAATCTTGAAATATTTGCCTTGACATACTTAAAGTAATCTCATCAGTAGATCTGATTCCGAACTTAGTTAAGATATCTCCGTTTCCAGCAAATCCTTCAAAGTTTTCAAAGTATGCATATGTTAAGAATGAATCATCAAATTGAGAAATTACTTCCTCATTTAAAATAGTATCCTTACGAACTAACTTTCTTGGAATGTATAAAATATCCTGACCAAACATTTTAATGAACTCATCTACCAGCGATTGCTGGAGCATCTGTTCATTTCTAGTGCCGTGCCTAAAATAAGTATTCTTAGCCATATCATCCGATCATGTCTAGAGGTGGAAGTTCATACTTAGATGACATCTCTGATTCAATCTGCTGCAATTCTCCAACAGCATCATCATAGAGTTGTCTGCCATTCATTGTAATACCACCAGGCAATTGAGCGCCTTGGAATTTAATCAGATTCTGACCCCACTGCCTCTTGATCAATGCAGTAGTATATAATTTTAAAAATGGGTCATTATATATTTGAGTATATTCTGTCGGATCAAGCAATCTATAACAGTCAATAATTAAGTATGCACCCTCATCGATAAGATCCTTACCCGTATCAATGTACAAGCGGTCTTGACGACGATTGAAACGATATGGAATTACAGCACCATTATTTAATACCATATCTAATGTTTCAAGATATGATTTAGTCATATAGTAACTAAGAATATCAACAGACCCGAACTGATATAGATCGTTCAGGAACAATTGATACTCTAATCCAAAAAGATTACTTCTAATATTACTTCCCTTAATTCCAAAGATCTTGTTTACTCCAAGAACTTGTGGGGGAATGTCAATGTAATTATTTCTTTCTACCCAGTCCCTTCCATTGATGGTGGTAGTTACATCACCAGCACTGGTTCCAAAATTATCTACATCAGCAGAAGTAAATTGATACTTCAGGAACATTCTTTCTACGCCATCAAAATGACGCTCCTGGAATAATTGAATAGCGTCATCGATAAGATCATCAATCTGGTCATCATCGACGTTGATTTCCAGAACAGGTTTACCTAATCGACGTAAACAATATTCCTTTAATTCTGCTCTACTTGTTGGTTGCGCCATGTATACGCATAAAAATAGTCCTCTACCTTATTTAGCAGAGGACTAATCCACATAATGCAACCAACCAGTAATAATATATTTTTCATGCTTCTTAGATATCTGCCCTTTATGGACATGAGTAAAGAATGCAGGAAAAATTACAGTGTTACCTTTGTTTGCTTTAGTTGTATACTTCCAATCTCTAAACATAGTTCCACCATCAGGAACATCATTTAAATATGTAATGTATACTAAACATCTGGATTGATTACCAGTAAATGTAGCATCTGAGTGCCACTCTTTATACCCACCCTTTGGTTTGTAGTATTGTATTTGTGGAGTTGTTTGTGGATTTACTCCACGAATAGGAAGTTTATGATAATCACAATATTCCATCGTGCATTTCTTAACCACTTGCATGTAGCGATCTGCTAATCTTTCTGCATGTGGATCTTCCTTAAAGATAGCACCAAGCACTAAATCTGTACTATCTTTAGTACTTTTATCAACTCCTCTAGATATTTGCCCTGGTTGAGTATTTCCTTTTTTATCATGTTTTTTGAATAACTCAATGAGTTCATCACATATTTCAGTGGAACTCATTGAGTATTCTCTAATATAGTTTAAACTCATCCTTCAGGAACAGCGGGAATTACATCAATTCCAGGGATGTCTGTAAGGTTTTCGGGCATTTCATAACCAGGAGGTTGTGATGGAGATTGTCCTGATTGATCAGCAGGTCCTGCATTTTCAGGAGGATTCAGTTGAATCGTTAGTGCTTCAATTGCACCCTGCAATTTAAAGTAATCTTCTTTCTTGCTGTTAATTTGATTTTCAAGATTGCGGACTTCTTCAACAACTTCTTTTTGTTGTTCTTTGAAGCTTTCAATCATTTCTTCAATAGACATTGACATAGTTCAACTCAGGTGTAAATTATAGACAATTTTATTTATATTGTCAAGGGGGGTCGGTTATCTCACCAACCACTCTTCAATCTCATCATTGATATCTCTCATCTTCAACCAACGGTCACCAATGACTTGACCTTTTTTGATTCTGAGTTTACCAACAAGTCCAACACATCCCCATTCTGGGCGCTCATCTCTAGGTACATATTCTGTACTTGGATCATAATCTGGATTCAATACTGGGAATCCCATAGTAGTATCTTCTGCATTGGATGGTACTGTAATATCTTCAGGAACTTCATCCTTGCGATATTCATGAATCTTGTCATCACCTTCTTCTTTCCATCTCCATGCTGGAACTTGTTCCATAATCTGTCTGCCCCATTGGTCAGTTTGGTACTTACCTGCCCAATAGAAATCTCTGGTGTCACCAATAACTGCAGGATTAGCAGAGATTACACCAATAGGAGTTTCTCCAGGTTCTGCAAACTTGATTTGTTGATTAACAAGAGATACTGTATGCCCAACACGATCTTCACCATTTGGATTACCATCTTGCCATTCAAATAATTCAGCATAGTCAGCACCTGTTGCAATGGATGTAGATTGGTCAGATCTAATTTGCCCATTACCTTGAACTCTAAATCTCCAATCATTTAAATTGTTGGCAAGTACAGCATATGCATATGATGCATTAGAACTTACTCGGACATACATTCCATAGTTAGTACTTTGCTTGTCAGAAATAAATCCCCAATCACTATTAGAATTATCTCTCGCATAGACAACTGCATCAGTTCCTCCAAGTCCAGAACCTTCTCGTGCGGTTCTAGAGAAACATGCAGTACCATTATTAATACCACCAACACGAAGACCTTCCATGTATTCTGGTCTGGTCATATTCAGACCAAGAAGTGCTCCAATCGATGGTTCTTCACCATTGACTTCCTCAAATCTTGGACCCCAGAATTCTAAGGCAGCAGCAGGTTGTGTGGAATAGAATAGATAAACCCTTTGTCTCTGTCTATAAGTTCCTGTACCCCTCCACTTAAATTCTGAGGCACAGTTACCGTTTGCTGAACTATAGTTTCTAGTTCTTCTACCAGTTCTGGAATCATAAATGCCACCCCATGTTTGAGTGGAGTTATCATTATATGCATGAATATATCCAACAGACAGATACCATACACCTTGAGCAAGGTTTCCAATACCCCAACAGTTAAAGTATGGGTTGTTTGCATTGTTACCACTCAGGTAACTTGTAGTGCCGTTATCAGTACCATGATAGAAAGTACCACTAGTTGAGCTACTATTTCTTCTAACCCAAACAATAGATCTATATGCTTTATCTGGGTTAACACCATACATGTACTTGTTCCAACCACCGTCAGAGTTAGAAGTAGTATCATTATTCAGACATCTCCAGACAATACCTCTACCATGCCCTGGAGTGTCAAACCACTGCCTTGACTGTTCTCCATCTGTACCATTTCGCCCAAAGTTTCCTTCATAGTGACCAGTTGCAGAACTATTTCCAGTAGTCCAACTTCTAGAGGTACAGAAGTTTGTAAGCACTCCTGGTGCCCAAAGACCATCTGCAAAGTGACCTCTTGTTACAAGTAACTGAGATCTTGATTGATATGAACCATCAATACCGCCCCAGTTGTATCCACCATTAGTAAAGTTAGGAAGAGCATCAGTTACATTACCAATGTAAACTTTGTTTCCCTGATTGATGGCAAAATTGACTTGACCACCAGCATTACCGATAAATCTTACATTATTAGTTAACTCAACACCATCTCTAAACGCAAAAGTATCAGCACCTGGAGATCCTGCAGTTCCCGAATAACTCCTATACCAACGAATTTCATTTCTTGGATTGGTAAATGAAGAGTTATTTGCCTGGGTTCTTCCATACAGATTAAGTTGAGTTCTTCCATAGGAAGTGCATCTATTTCTAATTTCTACAATAGAAGAGGCATCAAACTCAGCACCACTATCAAACTTAGCAGCAACTGCACTAGCACCATTACCAAATGTTTTTACATGTAATCTGGTATTTGCATCTGCTGTTGTTTGTCCAATCGATACCGATGCAGTCGTAGTATCAATTGGTTGCAGGGCAAGGTTATGAGCTGCCTGTAGATTATTTCTTGTAGTTGCTCTAACCCAAGAATATCCACCACCTTGATAAGTACCAAAGTCAACACAGTATCTTGCATCACCACCATCATATCGGGTAACTCTAAATGTTGGTTCTGGAGTATCAGTATTAGCAGCACTACCAGGTGCTTGGTCTGGACCAGCAACTTCTAAGGTTGCTTTAGGGATTGGAAATCCAACAGCAACCTTACCACCAAACGGTGCTAATTGAACAATACCATCAGCATCTAAACTGATACCAGGAATACCCGAAACATCAGAAGCACTAAAAATAATACCATCAGTAAGATTATTACTTACCGAAAATACTTGACCATTAGATCCTTGAAATGATAAAGTATTGTCATTAAGTACTCTTAAACTAATAGGTTGATTGTCAAATCCAGCAAAAGAAATTTCAGGTTCAGATGCTTGGTTCCTGTTCGGAGTTATTAAAATATTCTTATCTGAATTTGCCATCTTTTAGCGTCTTTTTCCTAAATGTATTTATTAGTAAACAAAATTATAATTTCTATCTGGGTTCTCTTCAAGAAATATAAGATCATCTAATCCATATATTGGATATGTTGGAGGAGTTGAAGATGCGGCAAGAGCATAATTTCCAAGGATCATAAATCTGATATACTTGGTATCATACCTAAAGATTCTGCCACTATTCCTAGATTCTGGACCCTCTACAATTAATTGATAAGTTGTCCAATCTGTATCAGTATATTGTCTTCTACTAAACGCATAATTATATGTTCCACCTGCAGTTCCTTTGTGAACAGGAGTTCCCGCAGGAGTTGGATATGGTTCATTATATGTCCAATTTCTTGGATTATCATTTGTATCACAAAGTTCTACCTGCCAATCTCCTTGTGCAGTTTGAACCATTGATCTATATTGAATTTGAGAACCACCTACAGATCCACCTCTAGTACCTACTCTTGTGTATCTATGAGGAGCACTATATTTTGGATGTGTAGGTGGATACAATCCAATGTTTCTAAAATAATTTGCTTGATTTGTTACATCAGCTCCAGTATACCACCCACTAGCACTTGTAAAATACATATATGCATCGCCAGGATTCAGATCTCTAGAAAGATAACTGTTACCGATACCACCACAATGTTCTAATCTGATAAAGTTTCTATCTTCGTCATAACAAGTAAATCCTATATAATGTCTTCCTAATAATCCACTCCCGCTTCTCTCAAATGTTTTGGATGAAATAGAAAATACATATCTTTTGCTAGTATCCACTGGAACCAACTGTGAAAAATTTGCACTAGATCTACTAGAAGATTCCCAATGCCAATTTCCTCTTTTTGGATCTCGGGAAGATGCATATCCACCTGCACCAGTAAAATTAGCAACAGTCCCACTTTCAAATGAACCATTATCAAATAAACCGATGTCTTGTCTTCCGATTAGTGCTGACATTAGATGTTAAACCTCCCTTTATATCCGACATAGTTTTCATAAACTTCTTCTGCAGTTAATGCTTTATCCATATACATTTTTACAACTGCAATATCACCACAGAATGTTTTTGGTGAATTGGATTTTCTATTAAATCCAATTTCATATTGAACACCACCAGATCCATAGTTCCATGCAACTGTTTGAAAAGTTGCATCTAACTGACCATTAACGTAAAATCTTTTGTTTGGGTTTAGTGATGGATCATATGTTAATACTGCATGATACCATTTATTTTCAACTACATTAGTTGTTCCTGTATATACATAACTATCTGTAGTATTATAATGCATACCTTTAATTTGTCCTCCAATAATTTCAATCCCACCGTTACACCCATAAGAACATCCAGTACCAGTCATGGTTCTGAATACTGGACCATTTCTGGTGTCTGCTAAACTTGTTACCCTAAACCAAACTTCATATGTTCTTGGTTGAGTGTTATTGTCCATTCTATATTCACTTGGAATAGTATGAAAAATATGTGCATTATTAGTGCTTGTTTGAATTGCGTTTGCTTGAGGATTGTCAATATTGCTATTAATAGTGAAGTATCCAGCACTATTCCAAAAACATTGCGGATTAAATCCTGATACAGGAGCAGCATCAGGAATTGTAGTATTTGCCATGTTATACCAAATGTTTCCAGAACCTGGAAATGACTTTGGATTTGCTGCATCTAGATACAGTACGCAGGTATCATTACCATTAATGTTTGGTCCAGAATAACTTGCCATTAGAATCCAAACCTCCCTTTGGTTGAATTAAAATTACGAAATACTTCTTCATCTGATAATGCTTTATTGTATACTCTAATTAAAGCAATTCCACCAACAAATTGCCTTCCATTACCTTCCCATCCTATTTGTATTTCTGTTCCAAAGGTTGAATTTGTAGTATTAGTTGCGACACTTCCTTGGTGTTCATAATTTACATATTGTCTAAGAGTTGTACCATCCCAAGCACCAACAAAATGTTGCCAGGTATTTCTACCAGGAACGAATGATACTGTTTCATGATATCCATTATTATCAGAACCATACCAATAGTTACTTAATTTATTATTAGATCTATTGAGTGAAAGATATGCTCTACTTCCTCCACTATTGGCTCTAATGATATTCATTCTATCAGAAGGACTGGCAAGATCTGCTTCTGGATATATCCATGCTTCTAATGTTAAAGTGCGTGCTGGACTTTCAAATCCTACAGGAGAAGATTGAAATCTTTCACCTAATGCATCAAATACCATACATTGAACACCACCTCTAGTTCCTAAAGTTGGACCTGAAGATGCAGCAACATAACTACGAGTTGGTCCAACATCGTACCATCCAGTACTTACATTAAAATTACTTTTTGGGTTGGCAGCATCGAGTGCTAACACCAACCCATCAGTAGCTCCTAGTGGTCCCCAAGTGATAGGCATGTTATTCTGGATTTACGTCATCTGGATATGCAAGGGGTGGAATTAATTCCCAAAGACCATCATCATCTTCCACCCAAACGTCTGGGTGGTCTGGGTGTGCTTGATATGCTCTAATATTTTCGGCATGAATTTCTACTTCCATGCCATCAGTTTCCACCAAGTCATACTCAATTTCTCCATCTGGACCAGTAAATTTAAAACGTCTTTCCATAGTTAGTTCCTCACTTAGATTCGTATTCAACAACGATTCTATCTACATCCTTGCGCTCTGCTTGGACGAAATAGAAACACTGTCCTCCTCCTATGTATACTCGATTGTTTTCAATCTTTTCTACCCAGGAGTTGTGATTACCGATCGGTGTGAGTTGAACGGTAATGCTATCTTCATCAACTAAAGCAGTCCAATAATCTGGAAGTTCGATAACATCATCTGCCTTACCACGGACATATACGCCGTGCTCTGGACCTTCAAGTGAACCATAACGTAACTTATACCCTTCTTTAGTTGGGTGGTCAATAACGAACGACTTGCTTGTTGCAGCAAATGCACCGTTAACTTCAAGTTTATAATCCGTTGATGGTGTAGTTGTGTTGATACCAACATTTCCATTGGTAGCATCAAGGGTAAAGAAGTCAGTATTAGTTGTCCAAGAGAAGAACTTCAGTTTGTTGTCAACTGTAGTTCCACTCTGCCATCTCCATTGTGCTTTTAAATCTCCATTATCTGCAAATCTAATATGAGATTGCAGACCTGCTGGGTTATCGAGAAGGATACCAGTGTAAGAGTCAGCACCAGTTCCTCTACCTTTAACAACTAATTGAGCGTATGGATTCGATCCAGTATGACTTGCTTCAATTAAAGTTCTTCCATAAACACTTAATGCACCATTATACTCAGAGGTTGCAGGAGTTAATCTCATGAACTCTCTAACAGTTCCACCCGCAGTTCCAGTCCAACGGAAGAACTCATTGCCATTATCATTGATGTTAAACTCTAATCTAGAGTTTGTGTCAGCATCACTATCATTGTAGAAAAGAATAGAAGCACCATCAGTATTTCTTGCCCAGGTAATACCTGCTTCATCTTGGTTGAAGTTGATATTACCACTCATGGTTCCACCTGACAGTGGGAGGTTACCACTTGCAGTTCCCTTAAATCCTACTTCATCCCCACCAGGAGTACCTGTTGCGTAGATAAATCTTGCAGCAAAATCTCCATTAGCAGAACGTAATACTGCATCACCATTAGAATTAGTATCATAAACATTACCAGTTCCAATACCAGTAGAAACACCTAAGTTACCTGCGTGCCAAATAATATTACCATTAATTGATGCAGTATTAACATCAAAGTCCATGTCACCAGTTCCAGCGGTTGATGAACCACCAGTGATACTAATCTTAGCATCATATACTCCATTACCAGATGATTTAAAGGTAATTTCTGGGGATAATGCTTGAGTATTATTACCTAAAGTTAAGAATGGATTTCCAGATGCATCTGATCCAAGTTTTACTTTATCTAATGCATATGATTCATCAGTAGTTTGAGCAAAATCTGTAACTGGATAATACTCAGCAGGTGCAGTAGCAGTACCAACTTTTCTGATAGCTCTTGTTAAGTTACCAGATTGCAATTCAACTGTTAGAATCGTGTATGGATTATTAACTTTTCTTTCAAATAAGAACTCTGCAGTTCCATTTGTTGCAGTTACTGTGCCGCTCCCATGTACTGGAGGCACAGTTCCTGCAGTATATCCACCAGAACTAATGTTGTTTACAACATAAATGTTATGACCATATACTACACGATCATTTCTTTGGAACGTTGCATTTGCTTCCCATTCATAGTTTTGCTCAACATATTGAGTTCCAGTCAAGTAGTTTGCTGGATCAAGATTAACTTTTCTATTCAGTAATTTAACTGTACCTTCGTTGACATTGTTTGCGGTATACAGGTTTAATTGAACACCTGCTTGTAATACTCCAGTACCTGCAGTTGTATCTAAAGATTCAATTTGCTCTTGAGTTAAATTATATCCTTCAATGTAAATATCATAGTGACCACCATTGTTTACTTGGAATGCTGGATTTGGAACTGTAATTCTAATTTCTTTATTGAAAGCAGTTTCATCCATCAATGATGGCAGTTTGCTATTCATTAAAGTTTCATCTTCAGAAAGATTCAATGCAGTTTGTAACCAGCGAAGTTCTTTTCCTTGGAGGAAATCTGCATCTAATCCAGAATCAATTCCATCATTACCCTCATGCCAAACTTTTTTCCAAGAAGACCAAGTATTTTGTCCTGCGTTATTTTGATACACAGGAAGTGATGCTGTAATTACTGCTGGGGTTGTAATTTGTCTCGTATTTTGCTCACCAAAATATGAGAATGGAAGAACAACGGTAAATGAAGTGCTAGCACCACCATCAACGTTATATCCCCAACCTTTGTCTGTAAGTTCTACCTGAGTAAATGAACCATTGACTACAGTGAGATTTGCCTTTAATCCAAATCCATCGCCACCACCGAGAGGTACATCATAGTAGATTCCATCTGGATAACCAGAACCACCAGTGGTAATAGTCAAAGCATTGACTTGGTTAGCACCACTATTTCTAATAAAGATGTTATTGTTATCAGTAAATGCTAATTGATTTGTAGAACCTTCACTGAAAGTACTTCCTGTACCACCTCTTCTAAAAGTAAGTACGCTATGATATTGCCCACCATCTTCTAGGAATTCCCAATCATTTGCATAACCAGGATTGGCATCATTATCTTTCCACTGTAAGTGACCACCTGCTAAGTAGTTAGATGGTTGGAATGTTGAACTTCTTGCATCCTTTGCGACAGTAATATCAGCAAAGTCAGCAGTACCTTCAATATCAATACCATAAGTACCAATTAGACAATTTGCAGGCAAACCTGGTGTTGGTGAACTACCTGGTACAAAGTTATCACACTCGACATAGAAGTTAGAATCTTGGTTGTCTAATGTATCTGCATCAAGACCAGAACCTTGACCCTGGTCAATATCAATAGCACCATCATCTCCAATGATAAATTGACCAATTCTTACACCAGATCCAGTATCTGATTTCCTAAACTTAGCAACACCAACAGTACTGTAGTTATTGGAATTTGGAGTATTGCCATTAACTCTGTTTACATCAATTGTAATGTCATTAAACAGCTTTGGAATTGTTGCAAAGAATGCTTCAATATCAGCAGCAGATGTTGGAGTAGTACCAATAATTGCTGGATTTGGACTAATAGTAAAGAAGATATTACCAACAGTTGGAGTGTAATTAACACCACCATCAGTAATTTGAATATATTGAATTGCACCATCAGTTACAGTTGCAGTCGCAGTTGCGTCTACACCGCCACCACCTGTAATTTCAACAAGAGGGGTATTAGATCCGAGTCCACTACCACCATCAAGAACATTAATCTTTACAACTTGACCACCTGAAATATATGCCCTTGCACTAATTCCATTAATTACTGATGGATTTTGAGGATCTGTCCAATTGTCCTTGAATGTTACCGTTGGCGTAGAAATATAACCAGTACCACCATTAGTAACAGTCAGAGAACTTACAGTTCCATTGGAAACTTTAATAGTTCCCTTTAAGTTTTGACCATTTCCACCAAGGAGAGATGTATCAGTATAAGTTCCAGTCGTATATCCTTCGCCACCATCAGCAAGTTCTACTGATTTAATATAAGTACTAGTACTGTTATTGCCACCAAGTACAACAGGAGATGCATCACCAATCTTAAGTGATGCAACTGCTGGAGCAAACAGAGAGTCACCTCTGAGATATGTCAGAGAACTTGCAGGATTCTGTGCAGTAACTGCTGCAAGACGAGTTGGGTTGATAATACCAGAAGTAATGAACGAAGCATCAATCGTAGATGAAGTTAACTGAATCCAGTTATCAATATTAAAACCTGAGGTATTAATAACATTTGCTAATGTAATTGTATTAGCAGTTGGTTGAGCTTGATCGTCAATAGTATCAGTAACTTCAGTTTTGATGTTATTGATGATATTAATACTCAATCTAGATCTTACAATTGTAGTAAGGGCAGCGCCAACACCAGTAGAAGTAGTAATAGTAATTGTTCCACCTGCAGTAGAAGGTGCAGTGAAGTAATTATCTCCACCCGAAGTTAAGGTTACGGAAGTAACAACACCACCATTTACATTAAGTGTACCAGTTGCTGCAGTTCCACCGCTAGGAGTTGAGAATGTTACAGTATCTCCAGTTTGATAACCACTACCACCAGCAGTGACAACAACTTGCTTAACTGTACCTACGAGGAAATTAGTAACTTGACCTTGACCACCACCAGGAGATGCAAGAGTAATATCACCATTTGAGAATGCATGATTTGCATCTGGTTCAAATTCAAGAATTTGACTATCTAAGTCATTATTAAGAATGAACGAAATTGGAGTTCCTTGAGTTTCAAAGATATGGTTTCCTGAACCAACAGATGAAATAGTAATATTAGTACCAGTAGATGCATCTGTAATTGAAGATGCTAACTCAATGGTGTCAGTATCAATAACAATTGCATAATAAGTTTCTCCATCAACAAGTGGAGAAGGCGCAGTTACTGTTCCTGTACCTTCATAGTAAATAACAGCGTCAGAAGTATTCAATCCATGTCCAGTGATGGTAAATTGATTACCAGAAATATCAGCAGATGTGAAATTAAACTCTTGAGTTGCAGTTTCAATAACAATGTCACCTGCAAGAGGTCCTTCAAATGCAAGACGTTCTGCTTCATCAACAACAGTGTAGATATTAAATGGTCTCAGTGCTGGAAGTTGGTCAATATTAATACGACCAGAGTTGTCTAACTGAACCAGTGCATTTGGAGTTGGTGTGGTCGAATATGTACGACCAATGTAAATACCTAACTGGTTATTGATGTACTGGTAAACTGCTCTTTGAGTTGGCAGAATGCCGTCAGAAGGACCAGGAGCAACACCACCAAGTTCAATAGCATTCAAGGTAACTTCAGGTCCAAATCCTTCAATAGTGACATTACCACCAGCAATCTTCAGGAAGCTAACCTCAGAAATTTCAACAGTACCACCAAAGGTGATGTTACCAGTTCTGTTCTCAACGTTAGCAAAATAACCAATCTTGAAGTCACCAAGTTCGTCAGTACCTGATGCATAAACACGACCATTTAATTGAGATACTTGTTCAAAATCACCAGTTTCTGAAGATCCTCTCTTACCACCATTTTGTGGTAGAGCATTATAATCATTACCAGAACCAGAGAATTCCCAGGTATGCGAAGATGAGTTACAAATAGAAGGTCTGATAAAGTCAATTGGGTGATTCTGAAGTTTATCTTTATTAAATTCATTAATAGTAAAGAATCCATCTTCTCTTACTGTACCACCTGGCATTGGAGTGGTTGTACTTGGATTATCAATGATTTCATCAAACAGATCACTAAGAGTTTGAATGGCAGATTGTACGTTAGCACAATCCCCACTTACATAATCAGGTGCAGTTGAAATATCATGGATAATAGTATTATCTACGTATGGAACTTCATCAGTCCATTCTGCGACATAATAATCTGAAGTTTGTGCTGTAGATCCTTTAATTTGCAGTAAGTTATTGATTGCCTTTTTGGCAAGAGTTGTTGCAGTATCAATAACTTCCTTGGTTGCTGCTTCATATCCAGCAACGTGCTGAATTGAACTGCCACTCACATAAAGTTTTGCAGCATCCCATGTTGCATCATTTGCATCATACTTAATATCAGTTGCCCATGCCTTAACGATTTCTTCTACGTCACGAATGCACTTGTTTCTATTTTGATCAAATGAATTGGTAGAAGTTACTGCAGTAGTAAAGTATGCTTCTTCTGCAATGTAACGAGCATTATTCTCAAGACATACCGAGGCATCAGTGTAACGGTTATAGTTACCTCTGACACTCATGTTAGCATTTGCTCTAACTTCTGCAGTAACTGGAGTTGTTGGTGTTGCAGATTCTGTTACTTCAATGAAGTAGCGTGGGTTTTGACCTGCAGTGGTTGAAAGTTCAAATCCATTTGGATTAATAATATAATGTTCAAGAGGAGCTTCCCCTAATCCAGTAACAGTAAAGATTGGTCTACCAACATCATTAAACGTAATGTTATCAATATCACCTTTATGGAAACTATATGCTTCTGCTCTAACTCCATTTGCTCTCAGAGAGTATGTACCAAAGTTAGATGCAGAGTTGGTCAGTGATGCATATCCACCAGATTCAACCAGTGCTCCATCTTGAGTAAAGATACAGAACACCGAAACCAGCTGGGTGTATCCATCATTAAATACTCGATAACCTGTACCGCCAAATGAAATGATGGTAAACGCAGCAGCAACCATCGACTTACCTTGTGGAGGAAGTCCAGGTCTCTTGACGTTTGGAGTTGCTACCTTAGAACCATCAATTTCGCAACCGTTACCACCAAGGAATGAAATTACAGAAGAATTGAAGATGTATGGTGAAACTTCAATAATAGGCAGATCATCATATGCATGACCTACATTAAAGAACCTATTATTACTATCTTCAAAGTGTACAGTTGCATATTCTGTGGCATCAACTGTACGTCCATTGATTCGATCAATGACAATGTTCCATAGAGTGTACAGAGAAGATGCTACATTGTCACAAGCAAATTGTCTATTCGCATCATATGTATTTGAAATAGTAGTATCTTGATATGCAGTAATACCGAGAGATG
>Ga0255772_10003181_pt1 | contig 15833 bp, 9 predicted proteins | sample 071ome_34_FD_179970 | JGI IMG/M metagenome (GOLD analysis project Ga0255772, IMG submission 179970) | Coastal salt marsh microbial communities from the Groves Creek Marsh, Skidaway Island, Georgia - 071411BT metaG (version 2) | ecosystem: Environmental > Aquatic > Marine > Intertidal zone > Salt...
ACCTTCCACATCTTCATCTAAGACTACCAATCGGTTGGTGTTTTTTAAAGATTCTACTATGCTGTGATTAACATCAAATGGTAGTAGCGTTTGAATGTCTATCAATTCAACACGAATTTCTACGTCTGCTAACATGTCAATCGCCTGCATAGCAATTTTACAGTTGGAACCATAGGTAACTAGTGTAACATCTTCTCCGAATCGCAGTGTTTCTGGTTTTCCTAAAGGAATAGTGAATTCACCGATGTTTTTCGGCATTTTTTCTTTGTTCCGATATCCATTCAGGCATTCTACAACCAATGCAGGTTCGTCACTTTTAAGCAAGGTGTTATACATTCCAGCTGCTTGCGTCATATTACGTGGCACACAAACGTGCATGCCTCGAATTGCATGAATAATCATCCCCATTGGAGACCCAGAGTGCCATATTCCTTCTAAACGATGTCCTCTGGTTCTAACAATTACGGGAGATTTTTGACCTCCTTTTGTTCTGTATTGTAAAGTGGCAAGATCATCACTCATTGGCTCTAAACCGTATAATAAATAATCTAGATACTGAATTTCAGCGATTGGTCTTAAACCGCGCATTGCCGCACCTATTCCTTCTCCAATGATGCTCCATTCTCTAATTCCCTTATCGGTGACTCTATTTTCACCAAATTTCTCTTGAAGTCCCGAAAACCCCTGGTTTACATCGCCAATTTTTCCAACGTCCTCACCAAAAGCAAAAATTCTACTATCACGTTCCATGTTGGCCTCAAAACATGCGCGAACAACCTGATAGCCGTCTACTTCTTCCTCTGAATATTCAATTGGTATTTCTTGTACGTTTTCAACTGCCTCTTTGCTTTGACTGTGAAGATGGGAACTATATCGATTGTAATTAATCTTTAAAAAATCTGAATGGTAGTTTAACAATTCTTCTTTTTGCTCCTTCGAATAATTTACAGTAGCTCTTAATGCACGGTGTATTGCGTTTCCAAGGTCTCTTCTAATTGGGTCGGCAACATTTTCAATATCTGATTTAAGTTTTATAAGTTCCTCAGTTGCAACCTGCCTTGTGAGAAGTTTTTGTAGTACCGCAGAAAATGATGTTATTTCATTTTTAATATCAGAAGTAAACTCTTTCCATGCTTGTTTTTGCTGCTGTTTAACCTCAGAAAGCCATTGGTTTTCACTCGCTTTAAGTTCATCTTCTGTACTCACTTTATTATCTAACAGCCAACTTCTCATTTGAGAGATACAATCAAATTCCAGTTCCCATTCTAGGCGTTCTTTAGATTTGTAGCGTTCGTGAGATCCGCTTGTAGAATGTCCTTGAGGTTGAGTAACTTCGGTGATGTGTACTAAAACTGGGGTGTGTTTTTCACGACAAATATCTACTGCCTTTTTATAGGCATTACAGAGCTCTACATAGTTCCACCCTCTTGCTTTAATGATTTCTAAACCTACACCATTTTTATCGGTTTGAAATCCGCTCATTATCGCAGAGATATTTTCTTTAGCGGTTTGATATTTTGCGGGAACAGAAATGCCATATCCATCGTCCCAAACACTCATAAGTAAAGGAACTTGCATAACACAAGCCGCATTCATTACCTCCCAAAATATTCCTTCCGATGTAGAAGCGTTTCCTATTGTTCCAAAAGCAACTTCGTTTCCTTTGTTTGAAAAGGATTTTAAGTCGTGTAATTGTTGGTTATCTCTGTATAGCTTTGAAGCTACAGCCAAACCAAGAAGGCGTGGCATTTGACCGGCTGTTGGGCTAATATCTGCAGAAACATTATAACGATCTGTTTGTGACAACCAGTCTCCGTTTTCATCCAGTAAACGCGTAGCAAAATGCCCATTCATACTTCTTCCACCTGATGCTGGTTCTCTTTCTATAGATGGATCTGCATATAACTGAGCAAAGAACTTTTGTGCATCTGATAGGCCTAATGCAAACATGAAAGTTTGATCTCGATAATATCCGCTGCGCCAATCTCCTTTTTGAAAAACTTTGGCCATTGCCACTTGGGCTAATTCTTTACCGTCACCGAATATTCCAAACTTTGCCTTTCCGGTTAACACCTCTTTTCTGCCAATTAAAGACGCATTACGACTTTGAAAAGCAATTTTATAATCATTGAGAACCTCTGCTATAAACTCATCTTTGGTGATGTTCTCTTTCGAAAGAGCCACTTTTTGCATTACTGCAAAGATAGGCAAATTCAGTCTTTGAGGCCATAATAATAGAAGGGTTCCAATAATTAAAATGAGAACCGTAATTTCGTGTTTTTAATTACGAGTTTAGAGTTTTAGTGATTGATAAGAGTTTAATATGCCGGAGTTAAAGTTAGAATCGAGTTTTAAACCAACGGGTGACCAGCCCGAGGCAATTAAACAGCTTGTTCAAGGATTAAATGAAGGCCAAAATGCACAAACATTACTTGGGGTTACCGGTTCAGGGAAAACCTTTACCATTGCCAATGTTATTCAAGAAGTAAAAAGGCCTACACTTGTATTAAGCCATAATAAGACATTGGTAGCTCAGCTATACGGAGAATTTAAGCAATTTTTCCCCAACAACGCAGTAGAGTATTTCGTTAGTTATTATGATTACTACCAACCTGAGGCATTTATTCCTACTACCAATACTTATATTGAAAAGGATTTAGGAATTAATGACGAAATTGAAAAATTAAGATTAAAAACAGTCTCGACATTACTTTCTGGTCGAAGAGATGTTATAGTAGTGGCAAGCGTAAGTTGCATTTATGGTGCGGGTAATCCTTCTGATTATGAGAACACAATTATTCGCTTAAATGAGGGGATGAGAATTTCTCGTCAACAATTAATGTATCGCTTAGTTGAGAGTTTATATTCTAGAACTGTTATTGATTTTAAACGAGGTACTTTTAGGGTTAAAGGCGATACCATAGATGTTTATCTTGCTTACAACGATTATGCCTACCGAATTTCATTTTTTGGAGATGAGATAGAAGAGATTTATAGTTTTGAGCCTGAATCGGGAAGGAAAATAGATGATCTTTTAGATTGCGCAATTTATCCTGCTCAGATTTATGTTTCACCTAGAGATCGTTTGGAAAAAGTTATTCATGAAATTCAGGATGACCTAATCCTTCAAATGGAGTTTTTTCAACAACAGCAGCGGTTTCTTGAAAGGAAAAGATTGGAAGAAAGGGTGAATTTCGACCTTGAAATGATTCGTGAGCTGGGTTATTGCAATGGTATCGAGAATTATTCGCGATATTTTGATGGACGCAATCCGGGAGACCGACCCTTTTGCTTATTAGATTATTTTCCGAAAGATTTTTTACTTGTAGTTGATGAGAGTCATGTAACCATGCCTCAGATAAGAGCGATGTATGGTGGTGATCGATCGAGAAAGATTAATCTTGTAGAGTATGGATTTAGATTGCCTGCGGCAATGGACAACAGGCCTTTACAGTTTGATGAATTCCAAGGAATTATTAATCAATCCATATATGTTAGTGCTACGCCTAGTGAGTTTGAAATTAGTGAATCTGAAGGGATAGTAGTTGAGCAGTTGATCCGACCTACAGGACTATTAGATCCTGAAATTGAGGTGAGACCGCTTGAAGATCAGGTAGACAACTTAATAGAGGAGATTGATGAGCGCATTAAAATGGGTGATAGAATTTTAGTCACGACATTAACGAAAAGGATGGCAGAAGAACTATCGAAGTATTTAGCCAAATTGGGTATTAAAGTAGGTTATATTCATTCAGAGGTAAAAACCTTAGAGCGTGTTGAGATTTTACGTAATCTTAGACTAGGTGGTATTGATGTATTGGTTGGAGTAAATTTATTAAGGGAGGGTTTAGATCTTCCAGAAGTGAGTTTAGTGGCGATTATGGATGCAGATAAAGAGGGTTTTTTGAGGAGTGAAACCAGTCTAGTTCAAACTATTGGTAGGGCGGCGAGAAATGATAGAGGTAAGGTTATTATGTATGCTGATAGAATTACGAAGAGTATGGCAAAAACAATTGAGGAAACTCAAAGAAGACGAGAAAAGCAGATTGCATATAATGAGGATCATGGAATTATTCCCCAAACTGTAAGGAAGAGTAAAACGGAGATATTCAAACAAACATCTGTTATTGATTCTTTAGGTAAAAGTGATGAAAATGCATATCAATTCAATGACTCTCCTTCTGTGGCTGCTGACCCAATAGTAGGCTCTATGGATAAAGATTCTTTGAAAAAACTCATCCAAAAGACAGAAAAAGAAATGCATAAAGCAGCAAAACAACTTGAATTTATGGAAGCTGCAAGATTGAGAGATGAGCTTGAGCAGCTTAAGCTTAAGCTGCAAGAATAGATTTATTCTTGGATAATTATTTCATCTCCAACTACCGCTCCTACATTGTAAAATCCAGCAACTCCTCTTCCTGAGTGAGCACCAAGCATAAACATATTTGACTGAATATTTACGGGTGGTGTCGCAAACAACCCTCCATTATTGGCTTGATTTTGTATTATCTGAAACCAGTAAAATGTTTCTCTATTAATGGAATATACTTCAATTCTAACTTTTTCATCTTGACGGTATGGTCTTAAAAACTCATTATTTCTATTAAATCGTACGGGATAAATGAAATAATCACCAGCCTGCCCATTTGAATTATTTCCCATATCCTGCGAAATATTCAAGTTATTTAAACGGCTGTTTTGAGTATCATTTCTAAATAGTTTAATCCAATAAAAGTCACCCATCCCTGGTCTATCTTTAGCAAATAATTCGATATACTTGCCCGAATCAATAAACGGAGGCCCATTACCTTTAACAGGAACAGTTCGAATACTATCAATTTTATCTATGGTAGGGTTTAACCTCGAAACACCAACAATTGTATCACCCCCTTGGATAATAAGTAAAGCATAATTCCGGCCAACTTGAAGAGTATCTCCTGAAGCAGGATTAGGTTCCCATTCGTAATAACCGTTTTCTTTATAGGTGAAATTAAACAATTTAAAACTTCCTGTATCGGCTAAAACAACTTGTGCATCAGATACAGGTGGTTCTGTTTTAGAAGAGTCAAAATATGGAATACTTTCTGTTAATCTAATTCTTTGTGTCCTAATAGCATTATCGATAAAGGCATCAACAACTATTTTCTTCTGTTTCTGTTCAATTTGAACATCAATAATATCTTCACATGAAGACAAGAAAACCCATCCGAGAATTAATGATATACTTAATATTGATTTCATCTTCATCGTTAGTTCCATTTAAAATTATAGGAAATGGCAGGAACAATACTACCAATTACACTGAATTGAATTGCCTCGTTCTGACCTGTATTTTCATAGTCGGTATCGAAATAAATTGAAAATGGGTTTCTCCTGTTGTAGGCATTGTAAACGCTAAATACCCAATTGCTCTCCCACTTGCCTTTTTTCTTTTTTGTATACGTTACACTCAAGTCTAAACGGTGATAATTTGGATTGCGTATATTGTTCCTTGCGTTTGTACCTGCGTCTGGTATTGTATAGCCTTGGACCGTATATTGACCTGAATAGAAGGTGGTAGGGGTTCCTGAACTAAAGATAAAATTTGCAGCAAGATCCCATTTATCATTTAAACTGTATTGTGATACAATATATAAATTATGCAACCTATCGAATCTACTTGGATACCAGTTGAAATCATTTATTCCAGGACTTTTTCTCTCACTTCTTGCCAAGGTATAACTTATCCAACCGGTTAACTTTCCCGTTGATTTTTTTAGATACAATTCTAAACCATAAGCGCGTCCTATTCCTGAAATTAGTTCACCCTCGAGATATTCATTTAATAATAAATTGGCACCGTCTACATAATCAACTTGATTTTGTAAATCTTTGTAATAAGTTTCAATTGAGGATTCAAAATCTTGTTTACCAATAGAGAAGTTTCTAAAATAACCTATGGTGTATTGATCCGCTTTTTCAGGGAGAATATTATTAGTTGATGGGTGCCAAACATCAAATGGTACGCTTGCTGCTGTATTTGAAATCAAATGTAGATTTTGAACCATTCTGTTGTAACCGCCTTTAACACTGCTGATTCTATTTAATTGATATTTAAATCCTAAACGTGGTTCAGGGTTAATATAATTTGCAATGACCCGATTACTTCCCACTTCCCATATACTATCGACAAAGCGTCTTTGACCGTCTGCAATAGGATCTTGATATGAGTATACTTTACTTTTTCCTAAATATAAAAATTGGCTCACTCTAAGTCCAGCACGAATAGAAAATCTACCGTTGGCATTAAAATCTTCAGTTAAATAAATAGCATTTTCTAGTGCATACTTGTCAGGTAGGCTGAAGTTATTTGTACCAGCAGAATTTGTTGCAATTGCATTTCCTGGGGTGAAAATATAATATGTAGATTGTCCCCCAAAACCAATTTGATTCTTCGGGTTTGCGAAGTATGTAAAGTCTGCTTTCAAACTATTGTTATTGATGTAGGAAGTCCAATTGAACGAAAGGTCATCACCGTTGCTAAATTCGAGATTATATCTATACCTGCTGTAATAATAAGTCACATTCGAAAACCATTTATCGTTATATACGTGGTTCCACCTTCCCGTAACAGTGCTATTTCCCCATTTAACGCCAAACGCATTGGCTGCATAAAAAATATCATCCCCAATGTATGTAGACAGGAAAAATCTATCTTTAGCGGTTTCATAATTTACTTTCGCAGTTAAATCATAAAAGTAAAAACGACTTCCACTTAAATCATCATTTAGAAATGGTTTAGCGAGTACATCGATGTAACTTCTTCTACCAGCAATAATGAAGCTTGCTTTATCCTTAGCAATCGGCCCTTCAATTGAACCACGACTAAATATCGTTCCAATACCACCATTTGCTTGGTACTTTTTATTATTACCATCTTTGGTAATCACATCTAAAACTGAACTTAATCTTCCCCCATAATTAGCGGGAATTCCACCTTTAACAAGTTGTACATCTTTAACAGCATCAGGATTAAAAATACTAAAGAACCCGAATAGGTGTGCGGAGTTGAATATGGGTGCTTCGTCCATCAGCACTAAGTTCTGATCAATAGATCCACCACGAACATTAAAACCAGAAGCTCCTTCCCCTACTGTTGTGACTCCAGGAAGAAGCTGAATACTCTTTATTACATCTGCTTCACCTAAGAATGCAGGAATTTTTTTGATAACTTTACCCGTAATACTTTGTGTAGAAATGTCAATTTTTTTGACATTGTCGTTTCTTTTTGCTCGTACATTAACCTCTTCAATTTCTTCAATTTCTGGTTTTAGGAAGAAGTTTTTGTTGATAGATTCGTTTTCTGCAATTTTCAATGTGGTTTCAAGATTTTCGAAGTCTTTAGATGATATTTTGATATCGTGTTTTCCGTCAGAGAGTTTAAGGCTGAAATAACCATAGTTATTGGTAACCACAGAAGTTTTATCCGTTAATGATTGAACAACTGCTCCTTTTATAGTTTCACCAGAGGAATTATCCTTTATAAAACCACTAATTGTTGCATTTTGAGCAAAAGAATATCCGGGTAAAAATAAACTCACCAGTAATAAATACCGCGTCCACATATTATACTAACAAAAATACCTCCTTTTCGGAGGTATTTTTGTTAGATATCGATTAATGCTATTAATCGAGGTATTAATGTTTAAGATTATTGTCTTTTGTCTATAGGGACAAATTCACGTAATGTTGCACCTGTATAAATTTGTCTAGGACGAGCAATAGGATGTTTATCTCGGCGCATCTCTTGCCATTGACTCACCCAACCTGGGAGACGACCTAAGGCAAATAATACGGTAAAGAAATCAGTTGGGAATCCTAATGCACGATAAATAATTCCAGAATAGAAGTCTACGTTAGGGAATAATTTGCGTTCAACAAAATATGGGTCTTTTAAAGCGGCTTGTTCGAGTTCTTTTGCGATTTCTAATACGGGGTCATTAACTCCCAATTTGGCCAATACTTCATCCGCAGATGATTTTATTATTTTGGCTCTTGGGTCGAAATTTTTATATACCCTGTGTCCAAAACCCATTAAGCGGAATGGATCGTTTTTATCTTTTGCTTTATCGAGATACTTCTGAACATCTCCACCGTCATTTTTAATGTTTTCTAACATTTCCAATACCTCTTGGTTAGCACCTCCATGAAGAGGTCCCCAAAGTGCGCTAATGCCTGCAGCGATACTGCTGTATAAACTTGCTTGGCTTGACCCAACTACACGAACGGTACTAGCAGAACAGTTTTGCTCGTGATCGGCATGTAGAATTAACAGTTTATTCATAGCCTTTACGACTACTGGGTCAGGAGTGTAGTTTGGATCTGCAACCTGTCCGAATGACATATTCAAGAAGTTGGTTACGTAGTCTAGGTTGTTCTTTGGGTATACCGTTGGGTGACCATTTTGCTTTTTAAATATCATTGCGCAAATTGTTGGCATTTTAGCCATCAATCTTATCACTGTGCGGTTGATTGCTTCTTCTGGTCTATTTGGATTTAACGCTTTTGGATAATAAAGGCTTAATGCAGAAATCATGCTACTTAACTGACCCATTGGATGACTTCCCGTTGGGAAAGCTTTAAACATTGCGTCCAACCCTTCATTAACTAAGGTATGCGAACTTATACTAGTTTCAAATAATTCAAGTTCTGATTTATTTGGTAATTTTCCATAAAGAATTAAGTAAGAAACTTCCAAAAAGGAGCAGTTTTCAGCTAGGTTTTCTATACTGTAGCCTCTATGTCGAAGGATACCCTTTTCTCCATCGAGGAATGTAATTTCACTTGTTGTAGAGCCCGTATTTTTATACCCAGGATCTAATGTAATGTGGCCTGTTTTACCTCTTAAGGTTGAAATGTCAATGGCTTTTTCTCCCTCTGAACCTGTAATAACGGGAAATTCATATTCTTTTCCCTCTAGCGTGATTTTTGCAATTTCTGACATATCTTTTTTGGAATTTTACAAATATAGTCAGAAACAAAGGCTGTTTCAAATGATTGAACAAACTTTAAACAAACTTTAACGAACTTCTAACTCTTTTAACCCTTTAGCTGTAAGTTGAAACTTTACCTTTAAAATAGCATCCATATTCACTGTGAGTTTTTGTTGATTTGAGGAATCTAGGGCTTTAATATAGCGGTGGTGTAATAGTTGTTTTACAATATCTATAATTACGGGTTTGCTGAGATTTATTTCATCTATAATAGATTCTAATGCTTCTGCATGAATCATTCGCTCCATAACTAGTATTTCATCACCACCAACCTCCAGCATTTAAAGTCCTTTTTCGGGGCGCATTTGTGGGAAGAAAAGCACTTCTTGAATAGATGATTGATTAGTTAACATCATTGTCAATCTATCAATTCCTATTCCTAAACCACTAGTAGGGGGCATTCCGTATTCTAGAGATCTAATAAAGTCATGGTCCATTGCCATTGCCTCTTCATCACCTCTTTCAGCTAGTTTTAATTGTTCTTCAAATCGTTCCTTCTGGTCAATTGGATCATTCAATTCAGAGTATGCATTCGCTATTTCTTTACCATTGACAAAAAGCTCAAATCGTTCTACCAAACCTTTTTTTTCTCTGTGTTTTTTGGTTAAAGGACTCATTTCGATTGGGTAGTCCGTGATAAAGGTAGGTTGTATCAAATGTCTTTCAGCGGTAGATCCAAAAATTTCATCTATTAGTTTTCCTGTTCCCATATCTGAAGTTACTTCACAACCGATACTCTTGGCAAACTGACCAAGTTCTTCTTCAGATTTACCTTCAATATCAAAATTTGCATATTTTTTAATTGCTTCTGCCATTGTCAGACGTTGATAAGGACGAGCAAATGAGATTTTGTTATCACCAACTTGTGCATCTGTATTTCCATTAACATCTAAAGCCGCCTTTTCAATCATTTCTTCCACAAAGTCCATCATCCAGTAATAGTCCTTGTAAGCAACATAAATTTCTAAACCGGTAAATTCTGGGTTATGAGTTCTATCTATACCTTCGTTTCTGAAGTTTTTTGCAAATTCATAGACACCATCAAATCCTCCAACAATTAATCTTTTTAAGTATAACTCATTTGCAATCCTTAAATAAAGCGGCATATCTAGCGCATTGTGGTGAGTTTTAAATGGTCTTGCTGCTGCACCCCCATGAATGGCTTGTAATATCGGAGTTTCAACTTCTAGATAGCCTTTGTCGTTAAAAAGATTTCGCAAGCTTTGTACTAATCTGCTGCGTTTAAGGAAGATATCCTTTTTCTCAGGGTTGACAATTAAATCAACGTAACGCATTCTGTATCGAGCCTCTGGGTCGGTAAAAGCGTCGTAAACAACGCCATCCTTTTCTTTTGGAAGAGGCAATGGGTTTAGACATTTTGATAATAATGTTAATGAACTTACATGGATGGAAATTTCACCAGTTTTCGTTAAAAAAACATAGCCTTTAACCCCAATTATATCCCCAATATCTAGTAGTTTTTTAAAAACAGTATTGTAGAGTGTTTTATCCTCCTCTGTGCAAATTTCGTCTCGATTAACATAAATTTGAATTTTCGCACTGCTATCTTGAATTACCGCAAACGCGGCTTTTCCCATTATACGACGTGCCATTAAACGACCAGCAATTACAACTTCTTTGTAGTTATCTGGGTTACTTTCAAAGTTTGATAATATATCTTGAGCAGTTGTATTTATAGGAAAAAGTTCTGCAGGAAAAGGGTCAATTCCTAGTGATCTTAACTCAGAAAGAGATTCTCTTCTTAGTCGTTGTTGTTCATTAATACTTGGTTCCATGCGAAATGAATCGCAAAGTTAGCCAATTTTTATACTATAAATTATTTGTAGAAGAATTATCTGTGTTTGATTCAGATGTTTCTTTGGAGAATATAATTGAAGGAGATGGTAGGGTAAACCATTTTTGAGCAATTATCATTATCGCAACTCCCACAGTGATACAGGCATCTGCGAAGTTCCAAATTGGAGCAAAAAACACAAAATGCTGTCCACCTATAAACGGAATCCAATCTGCAGGAACACCCTCGTAAATAGGGGCGTAAAACATGTCAACAACGTGTCCTTCAAACCAAGTTGCGACATATCCATTAATATCGTCAAAGACAACGCCATAGAAAATAGAATCAATTATATTCCCTATTGCACCAGCTAGAACTAAAGCCAATGATAATATTAATCCTTTGTGATATCTGCCTTTAATTATGGATATTAAATATATAATTCCAAAAGCAGAAACTAGGATTCGGAAGAACGTAAGAATCAGCTTTCCTACTTTACCACCACCAAAGAGTTTCATACCGAAGGCCATGCCTTCATTCTCTATAAAATAGAGTTTAAACCAATCGTCAAAAACTGTGTAAGATTCACCATAAATAAAGTGTGTCTTTACATAAATTTTAATTAATTGATCAGCTAGCACCGCCCCTATTAACACGGCAAATGCTAGAATCCAGCGGTTTCTTCCGGCTTTGAGAGACTCCAAGGCTATCGCTTTATTTTAGCTTCTACAGTTTGAGTAGTATGAGGAACAAGCATTAACCTTTCTTTAGGAATTAGCTTTCCGGAAGTTTTACAAACACCATAAGTTTTATTTGATATTCTCACCAAAGCCGCTTCTAAACTTTTAATAAATTTTAATTGGTGTGCCGCTAATTGATTTAAACTTTCCTTTTCTAATGTATCAGCACCATCATCTAAAGTGAGGTAATTGTTATTACCAGAATCACCACCATTTCCACTGCCATCTTTTAATTGACCTTGTAAAGTTTTGAATTCAGATTTTGCCGAGTCCAATTTCTTCATGATGATAGCTTTGAACTCTTCTAATTCAGTATCGGTGTAACGGGTTTTTTCTTTTTCCATAGACTTTAACTTTTTATAATTTTCAAAAATAGGGGTTTTTCGTATACTTCTGTTTCATGTTCGGCTACTGAATCGTTAAACGAAATACTATACGCAAGTACCTCAGAAGCAATGTATTGAGTGTGGTTTTGTACACTTTCTTGTAGCTCGGAGTCACCAGAATATTCGATTTTAATTTGATCAATAACTTCAAAACCGAGTTCTTTTCTAAGGTTCTGAATTCTGTTAACCATTTCACGAGCAATACCTTCTTGTTTTAATGCATTAGTAATGTTTATGTCTAGTGCAACAGTGGTATCCCCGTCAGTACTAACCAACCAACCTGGCATGTCCTGAGTGGTTAATTCAACCTCATCTATTAGAATTTCAAATGACTCATTTTCAATGGTTAATTGAATTTTTCCATCAGATTCAAGTTTTTGTATTTGTTCTTTGTTTAATGATTGAATTGCTTGTCCAACCACCTTCATTTTAGGACCAAGTTTTTTACCTAAGACCTTGAAGTTAGGTTTTACTTTTTTGACCAACAATTGATTATCGGCCGATAAAAATTCAATTTCCTTAACATTCACTTCCGAAAGAATTATATGTTGAACGGCATCTAATTCTTTTTCCATGGTAGAATTTAAAATAGGAATTAAAATTTTCTGAAGGGGTTGACGAACTTTAATTTTTTCTTTTTTGCGAAGAGATAAGACCAAACTACTAACTAACTGTGCTCGGGCCATTCTAGATTCTAGATCAACATCAATCCAACTGCTTTCAACTTCAGGCCAATCTGTTAAGTGTACAGATTCAACTTCGCTGCCTTGATCAATACTATGTGTATTTAACGCACGGAATAACCAATCAGAGAAAAACGGCACTACTGGCGCAATAATTTTTGATAGTGTATTGAGGCAAGTAAACAGAGTATCATAAGCAGCTAGTTTATCTTCATTTAATTCACCCTTCCAGAATACCCTTCTTGAAAGTCGAACAAACCAATTGCTTAATTCTTCACCTACAAACTCTTCAATTAATCTGGATCCTTTGGTAGGGTCGTAATCATTCAATGAATCAGTAACTTCCTTTACTAATGAGTTTAATTTACTCATAATCCAACGGTCTAACTCACTACGATTTTCTTTATCAATTATTCTATTAGGGTTAAATTGGTAATTATCTATGTTAGCATAAATAGCAAAGAAACCATAAGTATTGTAGAGAGTTCCTAAAAATTTGCGTTGCGATTCTTGGACACCATCTAAATCAAATTTTAGATTGTCCCATGGCTGTGAATTAGTAGACATATACCAACGAACAGCATCAGCTCCAAATTTATCGATAGTGGTAAATGGATCAATAGCATTGCCTAGGCGTTTGCTCATTTTGTTGCCGTTTTTGTCTAATACAAGACCATTAGCAATAACATTTTTAAATGCAACACTATCGAAAAGCATAACACCAAGAGCGTGTAATGTAAAGAACCAACCTCTAGTTTGATCCACGCCTTCAGCAATAAAATCAGCCGGAAAATTAGATTTAAAAATATCCTCATTTTCGAATGGCCAGTGCCATTGTGCATATGGCATAGCACCACTATCAAACCAAACATCAATCAGGTCACTTTCTCTTTTCATTGGTTTGCCCGAAGCACTAACTAATGTAATATCATCAACAAAAGGACGATGCAGGTCAAAGGTTTTTTTATCTACAGATTGCTTAAGTCCTAAACTACTATTCGCCTTCTCAATTTCATCAACTAGTTGCTCGATACTACCAATGCAAATTTCTTCACTTTGATCTTTGGTACGCCAAATAGGTAATGGAGTTCCCCAATATCTTGAGCGACTTAAATTCCAATCTACTAAGTTCTCTAACCAATTGCCAAATCTACCTTCACCGGTGCTTTTTGGCTTCCAATTGATGGTTTTGTTTAATTCAACTAATCGATCTTTAACTGCTGTTGTTTTAATAAACCAACTTTCTAAAGGATAATACAAAATTGGTTTATCAGTCCTCCAACAATGAGGATAAGAGTGTTCGTAACGCTCAACCTTAAAAGCTTTATTTTCTGTCTTTAGTTTGATTGCAATTCTTTCGTCTACACTAAGGTATTTATCACGACCCTGCTTTTTGATTTCTGAAGATTTTTCCTCTTCTGATAAGTAGGATTCTTTAACAAATTCACCGGCAAAATCAACTACTTCGTCAACAAACTTTCCTTCCTTGTTTACAAGAGTTAAACTTCCTATACCGTTTTGCTTACATGTTCTAAAGTCATCTGCTCCAAAACTTGGTGCCAGGTGTACTATACCTGTACCGTCCTCCGTACTAACAAAATCTCCTATTACTACACGGAAAGCTTCTCCGTCTGTAGGTTGTACATAGGGCAGTAATTGTTCGTATTTCGTTCCTTCTAATTCTTTACCTTTCGTTGTATGAATTATTCGCCAAGGTATTTGTTTGTCACCTATATTGTAGTCATTAAAAGGAATATTCTCATTCTCCGAGTTAAAGAATTTATGAATTAAGTCTTTCGCTAGGGTTACAATTATTTGTTGCCCAGTGTAAGGGTTATAAGTCTCTACACTGGCGTACTCAATTTTTGCTCCCACGGCTAGGGCGGTATTACTTGGTAAAGTCCAGGGTGTGGTTGTCCAAGCAATGAAATATTCATTTTCTGTTCCTTCTTTTTTAAACTGGGCTACAACTGTAGTGTCTTTAACGTTTTGGTATGTACCAGGTTGGTTTAACTCGTGTGAACTTAATCCTGTACCTGCAGCAGGTGAATAAGGCTGAATAGTATACCCTTTATACAAAAATCCTTTGTCATATAGTTTTTTTAATAAGGACCAAAGAGTTTCGATGTAATCATTTTCGTACGTCACATAAGGATTATCTAAGTCAACCCAGTAACCAATTCTTTGAGTGAGATCATCCCAAGTATCCTTAAACTTAAGGACATCTGTTCTACATTCTTTATTATAATCGGCAACAGAAATGTTGGTTCCGATATCGTCTTTTCGAATTCCTAATCTCTTTTCAACCTGAAGTTCAATGGGTAATCCATGTGTGTCCCATCCTCCTTTACGCTCTACTCTAAAACCTTGTTGGGTTTTGTATCGACAGAAAATATCTTTCATTGCGCGTGCCATAACATGATGTATGCCTGGCATTCCATTAGCTGAAGGTGGACCTTCAAAGAAGGTAAATGAGCGATTTGCAGACCTACCAGTTATACTTTTTTGGAAGATTCCTTTCTCTTCCCAAAACTGAAGAATTTCTTTTTCAATTTCGGGCCAATTCATCTGCGCTAATGTTTTGTACATGAAATGACTAACAATTTTTTAGAAGTGCAAAAATACCACTTTTTATACCAAAAGAAAAGGGCCGACAAGGCCCTTTTCTTTAATTGTGATATGTAAAGTTCTTTTATTTCACCACTAGCTTAGTAGAACCAATTCCATTTTGGAATTCCATTCCTACCATATATATGCCTGGTGTTAGATTTATTTGATAAACATTATGAGCCCCTTGCACATCTAAGTCTAAAACATGTTGACCGTTCATATTACGAATAACAACTTTTGTTAAGTCGTTATTTTCCCAGTTGTTATGAATGATTAGTTGGTTTGTAGCAGGGTTAGGAGCCACCGTAACGTTGCTCGCTAAATTTTCCTTAGAAATACCCATTGTTTCAATTAATCCTAAAGAAATTGCAATTCTTGGTGCAAAGTAGTTCGTGATAGTATCAATAAATTTCATTGCTCTCATTTTACTATGTAAAGGATTGGAAGCTTTGATACCACCTAAAATGGTGTTAACATCATACGGAGGTGATGGCAATTGTTTAATGGCCATTGTATCATACCATTCATATGGACCAGATGCATTTTGCACACCAACAAATGGGTATAAACCATCTATACCATCATTT
>Ga0255772_10003195_pt1 | contig 15790 bp, 9 predicted proteins | sample 071ome_34_FD_179970 | JGI IMG/M metagenome (GOLD analysis project Ga0255772, IMG submission 179970) | Coastal salt marsh microbial communities from the Groves Creek Marsh, Skidaway Island, Georgia - 071411BT metaG (version 2) | ecosystem: Environmental > Aquatic > Marine > Intertidal zone > Salt...
TCGACAAAGAAGACGACGTCGACGCGTTATCGCCGTTACCGTCGAAAAGCCCCGCGTCCGTCGCACCGTCTTGATCGTCGTCACCCGCATCTTCGTCTTCTTTTTCGTCCGCCGACTTGGACCTCGTCGCGTCGCTCGCGAACCCTCTCGACGTCGTCTTCGTCGCCGCCCCGAGTGGCATCGTCGCGAACGCCGCGCCACCGTCGCGCGAACCACCGAATGCTGAGTAAACCACCGCGACACCACTGGACGCGTCTCTCGTCGTCGTCGTCGTCGTCGTCGTCGCAGAGCGTGAACGCAAAGCCGGCGTTGCCGTCGTCGTCGTCCACGTTCCCATCGAGCGCATCTGCATCAGCATCGCCGTCGTCGCTCTCAACGCATCCCGCGGTCCGCCGCTCGATCGCAACATCGACGACGTCACGGCTGTCGTCGTGCCCGTGGATAAACACCGCCGCATCCTCGCCGTCGACGCGCACCGAAGCGCGAGCGACGTTTGACGAAGACTCGGCTCGACCGCGGAGCCGAAAACCTGCGCCCTTACCTACTCTATGTTTTTTTGGACCATATATTGATTTTCTAGATTCGGTAGAAATGTTATTCATGGGTTTGTTTCATCTAGAGTACATACCAGGGGTCGAGCGCACGAAAGTTGTTGGCGCCACAACGCGACAATTCGCGAGAGGTTCCGGTCCGTCCGAGCCGGAGCGTTGCGAAACGAAGAGCCGAGCTCGTTCGCTGTCGCGACAACGCGAGCTTTACAAACGACCCGCGCGCGCTCTCGGGGATAGTCGCGACCGTGGACGCGAGGACGACTTTCGGGACACAGTCAATCAATCGAGATAATTCGAGACAACAATGGGTGGACTCTTAACCGGCGCGGCTGTGGCGGAAACGATGTCGTTGACTGGAGGAAGCGCCGCGGCGGCATCCAGTGGTGGCACGGCGATGCTGGGGACGGCGACGACGGCTGTGGCGGAAGCCGCGGGATCGCTCGGAAGCGTCACGTTGGAACTGGGCGGTTACGCGGTTTCGGCTCCGGTGGTTCTGGTCGCCGCCGTGGGCGTGTGCGTCGCGGCGTTGACCTCGTATTTCGTGGTGAAAAGGTTGAGAGGATCGAACGAAGAGACGCAGAGTTTGTTGAGAGGGTCCGCGTACGGGTCTAGAGGCGGGGAGGATATGGTTTGAGTTTTTTTTTGTGTCGCCTCGCTCTGTATCATCACCATCACGGATTTGTTGTGTAAATAACTGCTACTGAATCTTATCAAAGCGTTCTTCTTGTATACGACGTGCTTGATTTAAACGCGCGCCTTCTTGCCGGCCGGCGCGTCGTCGTCGTTGTCGTCGTCGTCGTCGGATTCTTCCTCGTCGATATCCTCGCTCTCCGGATCTTCGTCGTCCTCGAATGCGTCATCGTCTTCATCGTCTTCGAGCGGTTCGTCGCCGTAGAGATCAGCCAATCCCATTTCTTCCTCTTCGCTGTCGTCGTCGTCATCGTCGTCATCGTCGTCATCGTTGTCATCGTCGTCATCGTTGTCATCGTCGTCGTCTTCGTCGTCGTCGTCATCTTCGTCGTCGTCATCCTCCTCATCGTCGTCATCATCGTCGTCGATTTCGTTTCCAAACTCATCCCGACCATCGAGAGAATTCAACGTCGGCATCATCGTCATAACCTTTTCGTGATACTCCTCATCATCCGCCAACGGGTTCGCTTCCAATTCGAGCACCGCCAGCGTGAGTTCGTCCGCCAGCGGTTGCAAATCCTCCACCGACGCAATTTTATTATTCGCCAGCGACAACGACACGAGTTCTTTACACCCAACCAAATCCCCGAGTCCACTCGCGATTCGATTATCGTTCAAACTCAGATCTTTCAGCTTCGGGAGCTCGGGGAACCCCGCGAGCGAGGTGAGCCCGCACGACGCGCACGACAGCGTCTGCAAGTTGACGCATCGTCCCAACAAGTCCCCGTCGATCGTCGCCGACTTGAATTTCGAGTCGAGGTACATCGTCACCACCTTATCCGGGCTCGTTCCCATTTCCTCGCACCATTTCGTGATCGCCTGCGTTCGTCGCGTCGTCGCTCGTCAGTCGCGCGTTCATCCAAATCAAATCAAATCCACTCGATCCTCCTCTTCTTCTTTGCGTCTTCCAACTCGTTCGTTCGTTCGCGCCGAAACACGAAACACGCACCGCATCCATGGTTGGCGCAGACGCGGATGCGTTTCCTCACTGCTCGTTCGCGTCGGTTTGTTTTTTCGTCGTCGTCGTCGTCGTCGTCGACGTCCACCGAGGCGGGCAGTGTCGTGTGTGAGCACACTGAACCGAATCTCGTTCCAACGACCCTCAGTGTGTGCCTCACCACTCACTCGTTTACAGATAGACGTAGCCCCCGCCCGCGAGGCCATGGCGCGTCGAACGCGACGCGCGCGGTGGGCGTTCATCGCCGCGGTCGTCTGTGTCGCCGCGACCTCCGTCGGGGTCCCGCGGGCGGGGCGAGGACGGGGCGATGAGACGGCGACGTCGATGACGATGTTGGAGCGTAGGAAAACGATGATGACGCAGACGAGCGTGGATGATCGGGAAGAGATTGTGGCGATGACGACGACGACGACGACGACGACGACGACGACGATGCCGTCGCCGTCGTTTTCGCAGCCACCGCCCCTAGAGGAGGAGGAGAAGGAGGAGGTCGTCGCCGTTGATGACTTTGAGTTGTTGGACCCGCCGAAACCGACGGCTTCTTTGACGTCGCATGTCGCGACTTCGGCGGATTTCCCACCTTGGATGGCGAAAATGTGGAGAGAGAGCGTGAAAAATCTAGACGAAAGCGCTCGGGACGAGCTACAAAAGAAGATGGATGTCGTGCCGGAGGTTTTGCGAGAGATGGCGTTGAAACCCGGTCAGGAAATGTTCGTGACGTTTGGTACGCACAGCGTCAAGGATTTCGTCTTCAACTGGATCGAGGCGACGAAGAGATTGAAATTGGAACCGATATTCGTCGGGGCGTTGGATGAGAAGATGTACGAGGCGTGCGTTGAAGCGAGGATTCCATCCATGTTGCTCACGGGGCGTTCGGTGTTGGAACAGAGAGACGAGACGTTCATCACGGCGAAGAGCGAGGCGTTTAAGAAGATGGGAACGGTGAAGACCAAGTTTATAGAAGATCTACTCGAATTAGACGTCGCGCCGATTCTTTCGGACGCCGATGTGGTGTGGATGAGAGATCCTCGGGAGTATTTCAACGCTGGGACGTACAAGTATGCGGATTTATTGATTTCGAGCGATTGCGTTGACGTCGTTGCCGACAGAGAGGATCAGGGCGGATGCGACCACGTCAATTTCAACACGGGCGTCTTACACATCCGTCCCACGCCCGGGGCGAAAGAGTTTGTGCGGAAATGGAAGGATAAAGTAGCGATGAGCACGATTGCGTGGATGCGGGATCAGCCCGCGCTCAATTTGCTCGTTCGAGAAGGTGCACCGGCGTTGTCGCCGGCTGTGCGTGTTCCCGATGACAAGCGCGGTCGGCCCGGGTATCGATCCGTCGTGTACGCGGCTAACAACACGCTGAGGTTGGGTGTTCTCCCCGTTGCGGCATTCGCAAATGGACACACATTCTTCGTGCAACAGCATCACGTGCACCATCCCGAGGATGGCGCCCCTTACTCTGTACACACGACGTACCAATACGGCGACTCGCACGAGTACGCATACGGCAAGCGTCAAAGGTTGCGCCAACACGGTCTGTGGTTCGTGGACGAAAACGCGTACTGGGAGTCTGGTAAATACCTGACAATTTCTACCGAGGGAGTGCAGGTGCGTTTCAACGGTAGCGAGGTTGTCGGGACCGGTGCCGAGGACTACAAGTTGGCCATAACGCGGCACTTTGAAGAGGACAAATTGCGGCGCGTATCCATTCGGAACGGTTTAGCCCTCGCCAAAGCGCTAGGACGCACGTTTGTCTTGCCACCAGCAAGGTGCTTTTGCGATAAGATTTGGAACACGCTCAAAGGCTGTCGCGCTCTGGGTGCGGAAACCGCGCACTTGCCGTTCGAATGTCCGATGGACCACATTTACTCGGTCGAGCACTGGTTCAAGTACAACGTCGATTTTCGACCGGCGGGTTTCCTCGAAGACGATCGGGTTCCGTTACGCGTGAAAGACGACGTCGTCCGCGTAAAGATTGATGACACTCCTCCTCGACATTCGACTTCCGGTTCGGGCGATGAAGTGTTGTTGCGTCCAGGATTCACAGGTAAACAAGCCGTCAAGGCGCTCGCGAAACACAGTGGCGCATCCGTCATCGTTGTGGACAAGTTGGGCGAGGGTACATTTTGTGGATTCGGCGACGCAATGGAGGATACGAAATTCGATTCCGTGGCGCACTACGCGTTGTTCGCAGATCAGTACTTTTGCTTTGAGGAGCCGTGGCGCGCGCAAGGGCGACCGAGAGGCCAAGGAACGGAATGGGAGCCGCGCGTCGTAGAGCGCCACTGCGGCGTGCCCGAAAAGATGCAGAGACGCGCCGCCACCAAAGGGGTTGTGAGTGAAATTTTGAAGTCGCCAATGACGTGCTCTTGCGAGTGGGGATACTTGCAACCTCAAAAGTTAGCAGAGACGACGTGTGGGAAACATTATTAGACGATAGAATGCTGCAGCTTGTAATTCTCACGCGCGTCAATTAGAAATGCGGCAACGTCGCGTCGGAAACCTTTAAGCGCGAGCTTACGTACGACAACTGTCACTCCCGAAAGATTCGCACCTTCTCTCGTGGCCTCGTCCATGATAATCTGACCTCGCTCGGCTTGATGTGCGAACCGAGCCGAGAGCACGACGGGCAAGCCGACGACGCTGTGATGATGGCGTATGACGCAATTCGTATTGCACACCGATCCAATGTTGACCGCTCCGCTTGACACGCCGCACGAAGGCGGGTGTCGCGTCAATGAAAATATGTTCTCCATCATTGCGCGTATCACGTCAACGGCGCGTCTCGTGTCAAGCGCACTCTCGATTATGAATGCGCACAAGCATGAGGGACCGTTTTCGTCAATCACTGCCTGCAGCAGTATTCCCTCACCGCGTGCCAAGTTCCGTTTCACAGTCTCGAGAGACCTGATCAAGTCGTCGTGACAATCAAACGATAAAAACGTCACGGTGCAGTCTTTCGTGTGAGGATGGCTGTCTCCTATTTGCGCGATTGAGGCTCGGGCGCCAAACTCTCTGAGCGCGGTCGTTCGACAGAGAGAGCCAGCCCCGACAGACTCGGCGAGAAACTCGCGACACGCCGCGCTGAAGACGACTTTCCCAGGCTTCATCACGCGCTTGAGAACTTGCATGTCGCTGATTGCATCGCCCGACAGAATGCTACCGCCACACAGACTCTCACCAACGTTTCGATACACGCAGACGCTTCCGGCGGAGACGACTGCTTTCAATTCAACCTCGAACGACTCGCATAAACGTCGCCCGTGGACGTGTTGGAGTATACCTTGCGCGCAACATGCGGCGCGCGTGATGATGTGTCTATACTGCGAGGAACGACGACGACAATCGTCCGTCATCCATACCGCCAACATGGCGTCTCCCATGAAGGCCCAGACAGTACCGTCGTATGCGTCGACAATGTTTGCCATCGAGGAGAAGTACTCGTTCAATATGATTCTAACGCGGTTATATCTTCTTTCGCAACTGTTTCGTTTGCGAACGCTCTCTCGCCGTTGACGCGTCGATGGATCGTTGTCAAGTGTTGTGTTCATCATACGCACAAAGTTCTTCATGTCGACGAGCATCACCGCTGCGTGAGCGCCTGAGATGTCTTCGCTTTCGTTCTGCGCGATTGCGCGTGAGATGGAGAAGTCAGTCATCGACTGTGTCGCTGAAGCAATCAAGCCATCATCGTTATCGGCGCCACGTTGTAAAGCTAGTCAGTTCTATTACAACAGTGTTCTCTCTCTCTTTCTCTACGGCGTCCGTCTAAATTTGGCACATCGTTTGTTGGTTAACCCATCCACTAGAAAAAATCTCTGTATCCGCTTTAAAACTCCTCGAGACGGAGTCATCGTAAAGCCTTACGACGTGTGTGGGTCGTTCGCCATCACTGGCGATCGAACCACCGTGGATTTTCAAGAGCTGCTCCATGTTCTCTCGTTCGCACGTGAGAATTGCGCGAGAAATGTCGTCGTTGTCGTGAACGCGACTTCCTGAATCGTCAATTTCAAACACAAATCCGTGAAATGTCATGTACTTATCATTTGTAAACAGAGATGGGTACTTGTGTTCGAGCTCCACGATGGCGGGGCGTTCGGCGGTCTCCCAACGCTTTGACTGGTCTCCGACGTGATTGAGAAGCGCGTGAACGTCCTCTTCGTTGCACGGTACAAGGTGATTGTCACCGTAACGGTCCATGGTTTCACTACCAAACCAAGTCGCCGCTGCCAAGTGCAAACGGTGGCGAGGACGTATATCTATAACTCGTCCCTCTCGGATGCACTCTTTGAGCCACGCGATCGTGTACACATCACCCTTGGCGCACGCAGCATCATATTTTTGCCCTTGCGCATTTGCGGCGATGGAGTGCGTCACGCTCTCGTGCCAAAATTCGCTCGTAGCGCCGCCTCGCGCGATCACCTGATGGAAAAGTTGCTGTTTTTGATCGCGACTTTCCGCATTAACGACGTGAATGTCAAGTCCTTTGAAAATGTCTGATTCCTTGACGACTGAGGAAACGTTGACGGGCATCAGGTGCGACGGAAGCAGCGTCGCCGCAGTACGAGATCGTTTCTGCTGCCTCGTGTGACTACCACCGCGTTCGTCATCGATATCGACACCAATGTTTGGTCTGTCTTCTTCAATCGTTTGCTTGAGTTCGTCATACGTCATGATGTCGGACCAGAGCTTGTCGTAGCGTAAACCGGTGACGCGCGGGAATCGCAAGCTGTATCCAGAGGCGAAAGTTCTAGTGCGAATCAACCGAATGTCACCCTTGATTCGAACCACGACGGATCGCTGTGGCGGCCATATCCAAACGTCAGGCTTTTCGCTGTATGCATCAGTCACCGTGTAGTTGCAGTCTTTCGGTTTCTCGCGATGCATGCAATCGCCCAATCTGTTGCGCAAGTCGTCCAGCTCGGCGCCGCTAATCCCAGTACCAACTTTACAGAAACTCATGATCTTAATCCCGGCCGTCAATGGCGACGCATTCGTGGACTCGATGATACCGACGAGGAATTGTGAAATCTTTCCACCGCGCAGCTCGCCCGCGCCGTAATAACCCCCAATCAGAAGAACGTCAAGATCCTCCGTCTTTAGGTAATCCGGTTTTATCTTCATCCAATTTGAGCTACGGTCTCCGGGGATCCACTCTCCTTCGAGATCCTTCACCACCAATCCTTCTTCTCCCCGTTCCACGGCGTCTAACAGCGCGCGTTCAACGTCCATCTTTGACGAGCCGTACCAGCAATACTCAGACTCAGGGAGCGCGAGGACTATTCTCGCTTTGATGTTGCCGCACGCGACGGAGACTTCTTGAACGTGCTCTCTGAGCTTTTCGTGACGCTCGGAGAGCTTGAGGTGCCTAATGCTCTCGTCACCGACGTAGAGAATGTCAAAGGGAACGTACACAAGTTCTAAATCGCCATAGGTGATTTGTTTGACGTTCTCAGCGTACCAAGCGTATTTGGAACTATGGAAATCATCCGCACCTTCTTCTTCTTCTTCTCCGCCTCTATCTTCCAGATGTCCCGTCAGCGGAAAGGGCTCATTCTTTGGTTTCCGCATGTTCGCCGCCTTGACCAAGTTCTTTATCGCTCCGAATGGGTACCACTGCTCCCGAAGCTTGTTCCAAACGAGCAGTTCGCCGTCTAAGATGCATCTCTTGGGAAGATGCCTAAACAAACCATTCATCACATCGTAGCCTCGCGGCCCGAAATCGTTCATGTTTCTCGTCCAGTAATTGATTCGCTCACCATCCTTGTGAATCTGTATTCTCTCGCCGTCGAATTTCGTTTCAATGACAAATTTATTTCCCTTGAGTGATTTGAAGAGCGACGCGACCGAGTTCTGTCGCTTGGCCAGCTGAGGATTGATCAAACCTTGACCGACTTCGATGTCTTCTCGCTTGAGCCGCACATCCCTCCTGGGCAAATCCTCACATACGCGTCGCAAATCGCACGTCCAATCAAACAGGTCCTCCGCGTCGCGATGGAAATGTCTCAAAATGCTCTTATCCCCCATTCTAATCTTTGTTTCTTTCAGAATCACCGCGCAGACCCACTTGACTTGCGTCGCATCCATTCTCGAAAAGAGCTTCCTCAAAATCGCCGCTCTCTCCTCCTTATTCCCGCTCGCCGCCAACCCATCCAACGACTCGTTCACCTCTCCAATCGTCACGATCCCAACGTCCTCGTCGTTCTCCCGCCCTGCAAGGTGCCCCGCCGCCAGCACGTCTTCAATCACCTTTGGTAAATTCCCAGCACCCTGTTGCTTCCACTCCTCCAACCGTTTCGCGTCGGCGCTCGCCCTAGACATATCAAACGCCGCAATCACCACCTTTGCCAACGCGTCGTGCTTCAACCGATACGCCACCCTCTCCTTATCCAATGTCGGCAGTAACAACCGGTACGCATCGAACGCATCGACGCGCGCGCCGTCTCTCCTCGACTGTAGATACCCGTCGTGAAACGCGTCCAACGCGCGATACCTACGTCTCGCATCCGCCTTACCCCGTCCTCGCTCTCTCTGCACGCGCTCGAACGTTCGACACAACGCGCGAAAAGGAACGTCTCGCGCCGACGCGTACGAGGTCGTCGGTTTCGCGCGCGTCAGCGCGCCAGCGTGTTCATCGTCGCGTTCCTCGTCCATCAGGTGCCCAGATTCGTCAACGTGATGTGCCGGCGTCATCCTTCCTCTCTTTCCCGCCTCGCACCGTGATCGCACGCACGATCGATCGATCGCGGGTTCTTTCTTCTTTGTTTTTGCCCCTCTCAACCGATTGCCGGTGCGCGCGCGCACCGACGAACGGTTTGGTCCGTGTCGCGAGGAGTCGTCGAGTGACGACCGTTAGTGCGTTAGTTCGGCACTCGCACGCGTTCGTACCGACCAGACAGACGGACGGACGGACGAACGACGCGCGCGCGAAACGATCGATGCGCGACGTTGCGTCTTCGTCGTCTTCGTCGTCTTCGTCGTCTTCGTCGCTCGCCGCGTCGACGTCGACGTCGAGCGCGTCTAGCGAGGCTTCGAGACGAAACCGCGAGCCGCGGGGTAGCATCGCGATGCGACGCGACCGACGCGCGCGATGGGCGCGAGCTCGGGCGACGATGACATCAGTCGTGGTCGTTGTTATCGCGCTCGCGGGGCGGATCGGCGCGTCGGCGTGCGTCACGCCCGGGGGCGTCGGTGGGAGGACGGTTTTGGCACGTGCAGAGCTGATGTCGTACACGACTCGTGCCGAGCTCAAAGGCGATGGTGGTGCTGAATACGACGCGCAGGCGGTCGACGCGTCGTTCAAGAGGTGTTTCGATACGTTTGTGTTCGAAAGCGATGATGCCTCGTCGTCGTCAGGGTTTAGGTGGATGTTGACGGGTTGGCCGACGGCGAGCGCATTGAGTAACTCAACTTCGTACGCCAATGCGACATTTGTCGCCGACGGGAGCTTGAGCGCGATACTGAGGCCGGATGTCGAAGGGAATTACACGGCGGTGGTAGTGGATGCGAATGATTGCGTGGCGAGCGAGAGCGTGCGAGTGGAGGCGGTTTGGACGTGTGAACCGGGATCAAACACGTCCATCGCGCTGGCGTTTATCGGATTTGGTGCATTGTGTTTGTATTGGTTTGGGAGAAGTCTTCCGGCGTCAGACTTTAACGACGAACGCAACGTGCTGCTCGACGTCGGGGCGTCGTACGACATGATTGGAAGGGGAGAGGAAAAGGCGGAGAGAGAAGAGGAGTTTGAGCAAGAGTTGCAGGAGACGATGACGTATATCAAGACGGAGTACCTTACGTACATTACAAAGCTCGATTTAGAAGCCGACGTGAAGAATGCGACGATTGAGCGGAGCCGTATCGCGCGCGAGAAAGCTGCGAAACAAAAGGGTCTCTGGACGCCGGAGGAAGAAGCCTACCAAAAACGGTTGTACGAACAGGAACTCGCGGATCGATCGCGAGCGGCGTTGAAGGACAATGCGATGTCCGCCATCGCAAGGCGATACGCCGCCGTCAAGTATCACGCATCGCTCCGAATGACAGTCTTCAAGATGAAATTAGATCATGCAGTGTCACAAATGCTGAACAGGGATTATTGGTGTCAGCAGCTGCTCCGTTTCCAGTTGTGCGTTGAGTTTTTCGCATTCACCGCGTTTGCGTGGAGACGCACGGCTCACTCCAACGAAATGTATAGGGACGGTTTCGCGGGAATCGTGTTTTGGTCCAACTTGTTCGGCCCAGACCTAGCACCTCAAGCGGCCGCGTCGACTCTTTCGAACATGTTCGTGTTGATGCTCTTCGCAGCCGTCGTGCTCCCACTGTTGGCAAAGTTTTGCGAAAAGGTTGCGAATCACTTGAACGACACAATGTGGCTGTACGCCGAGCTCGTTGAGCTCGGCGGCGATCTGAGCTTGGAATACTACACCGGTCTCGGTGACGACGGGGGAGAGGGCGACGATGAAGATGAAGACAGCGATGCGATACTAGAAGGCGGCTCAGGGATACTCGACAAAGTACGAAACAGATTCCATTCCATCGTGCGCACCATTTTGTGTCAGCCCCGTCCGAGAGCAAATGACTTTGAGCCGGTTCGCGACGGTGAGAAACAACGCACGCGAATTGTGCGTGACGTTGAGTGGGAAAGAGCGAGCGATGCTCGCGTCATGCGGACGGTTCGCGTCGAAACGGCTTCGCCGGCGAATGCGCGATACATTCCGCGCAAAGCGGCGCACAGAATGGAAAAAATGGCAAAGTCTGCTTTGTTGTGCAGGCGTCGCTCGCAGACGGCGGCAAGCTTGCAGGCACGCTTGACTTCTGTAGCCATCGTGTTGCGAGTCATCATACTTCGCGTCACGTTCGTACCAATCATTTGTTCATCCCTTGGATTTCTCATGGTGACCACCTCGTTTACTCCAACGCCTTGGGTGCACTTGTCAAAGAAGAGAGACGCGGCGTTCGGCGCCAACATGGTCAACGCTCTGTTCGTCGGGTTCGGTGGAACATTCATCTCCATGAAAACTGCGATAGACACAGAGTGCGTTTCGGCAAACTTGCGACCGCTGCCATCGTTCGAGCTCGTGAACGTCTTTCTCAAGCTTTTGATGGCGACATTTGCGGCTTATGTTGAGGCTGAACTACCCGCCGCCGGTTTTCCGGCGGCGTCAGCCGACGCGCGCATACGTTCTCTGAATACGGGTCGTGACTTCCTGTTGATACTCGTTTGCGTCGTATTGCTGGTGTTGCACGTGCAGAAGCAATCGTTGCGAGGGTTTGGTCAGCGATGGAACGAGACGCGCGCCGGATCTTTCGCTGGAGCTACGTTGTTTGCCATTGTTACATTCGCCGCTCGCACTTTCAATGACCCACCGTGGCAGGCGCACGGGGTCGAAGCGCAGTCTTCGTGGAGTCGACCCGGAACAGTCGTTGGCATCGTGGTCACAATCATAGCGATGATTGTGGCTCGAGTGCTCAATCACCAACGAGACTTTATATGCATCAATGATGAGGTGCGAAAGCTGCGGGACCCGGAGCAAGCGGAAAAGGCTGATGAAGTGCTTTCACCAGAGTTCGTCGAGGCGCAGGTTGAATCGGATCATCGTCGTGATCGCGTTGTCGCTCTGCTCGCGTTTTATGATCTTCTCGACGTCGAGCAGCGCACAAAGCTCGTGTCATCGCTGTTGAAAAAGACCAAAATGAAGAAGAAATCTGAAACTCCCGAGGAAGATTGGGAAAACGCCACCGACGCATTTGACGAACTCAGCGCACTGCTGCACTGCTGCACGGAGGATTTCGATGCGTCTTTTCTAGCCAGAAGCGGAGAAGAACTGTACCGTGAAATCATAGATCCATTCGTGAAAGCTGTCGTGGAAATCACTTTGTGGTGCAATGACGAGAGCGACTCCTTGGCTTGGGGAGGCGTGCAGCGTCTTGTAGGCGTGATTACAAAGTGCATCAAAGACGCAGAGTCAAAGACACTCCTGTCAGTGGTGGCGAGCGTGACGATGGAGTGCGTCCAAACGGTTGAGTTCGCAAACGTCATGGCGACGCTTTTATTTAACGCGCATGACATTGACTTGGACGAGACTGACGGGGAGTTTGACATGTCCTTCAAGACGCTCCGACTCATCATTGACGATGCTTTCGCCATCACTTCACCGAAATTGGCCACCAAAGTGAGCCAGCCGGTGACGCATATTCGCAATCCAGACACTGACGAGCTGCGCGCGCTTGATCGATCGGAACGCGTTTTGTATGTGGCCCAAAGCTGGCTGCGGGTGGAACAGGATGACGACGAAGCGCCTGAGTATACGGCATTTACTAAAATGGGATATCACGCTACGGTTACCAAGCTTCGACAAGAAGCCGATGAAGAACGAACTGAAATGGCGAATGATTTCATGAGCACGCTGTTAAAGGCGACGCTGAGCATCGATCAGCAGATTGCGTTTTATGCCATTCGTACGGTTGCCACGCTCGTGCGAGTGGGAGGGGCGACGGCGAGCGTCTTTGAGATTGACGGATTACAAGGAATTTTTGAGTGCATGGTTCGTCATTCTGGCACATCGAACGCCACGTTTGTAGCCGACATCATGCATGCGCTGATACATGACGTGGCCACTCGATCAGATCTGCTCAAGGCTCTCGCGGGGATGATTACAAGCTTGAGCGCGAGCGACGGAACTATCAAGCTGCATTCGAGCGAGCTCATGCATCAAGTCATCAAACTCGAGCTCAGCGCAGTGCAACGGGCAATGGTTGTGCGCGACGATCGCGGAAAGCACACGCCGTACGTCGCAAATATGTCGCCACATGCGGCACAGTTAGCCCACGATGCTTTGTACAGCATGCTCGTCGATACAATGCCTGAAATCCGCGAAATCGCCGTCGGCGCCTTGGCGGACCTCGTCTCTCTTTACACTCGCGGCGCGCAAGGGACGTACTACATATTCCAGCCGCTCAAAACGACTCCCTACGTCGACGCTGCGTTCCGCAAATTCGTGGACGAACGGGAAAGGCGTCTACCGGGGGGCGCACTGATGGCTTCGCGTTTATCTCGCAAGCTGAGACGCGTGGAAGTATTGGCGTCTGATAAGAGGGATGCGGACAAACTCATCGCCGTTTACTTAAAGGTGATCGATACGGACGATAACGATCGCGTTCGTTCCGCGGCTGAGAACGCGCTCGATGACATGAAGCGTCTCCTGGGCGATGAATTGGGTGCGTCATCCGTTACGCTGTACGACAGACAGGTTCAAGACGCTAGAGGTTTGGGTGCGCCGTCCCGCGAAACGATGCGCGACGTCACCTCTCAGTTACACGACGCGGTCCAAAAGCGACGCGATGCAGACGAAACAGGCGCGAAAATTCGACTAAATGAGTTTTGGCGCGAAAAGAAATTTGAATCGAGCGAGTCTCGTCCGCACTCGACGCAAGGCGGCAAAGTGGAACGAATAGTCAACGAAGACGCTACAGCAGAGTCAATTAACAAGACGCTCGGCGGGAAAGTCCCCCTGGTAAAGACTGCGACGGGTTATAGACGTACAGAGAGTTCTGACGTCACGTTCATTCGTCACCCTCCTCCAGACGCGCCAAAGCCAGCCATCGAACGCCATCGTCTGGCGCGAAGTGCGAGAAGAGCAGATCGCCTCGCGAAGCGCGACGCTTGCACGGAGAGATGGTACGGATCCGATGAGTTTAAACGAAAACCGAGAAGTTCTTCCGCCAGGGAAACGCAAAGGGAGGTGAAAATTGACACGCTTAATGAAAGGCCAACATTCACTGCGCCGAGCTATGGGGTGATGCGATTACCTCGAGACTTTAGAAAACCACCAAACGTAGATAATTAGAGCTACTAGATTTTATTTAGAAGAAAAACAGAGTTTAACGAATCCATACGCGTGTTTACTTGCCGTTGACAACGTCGGCGATGGATTGAAGCCACGTTGCCGCGGCGATAGCGCCTGGATCAGGCGTCTCCTTCAGCACGTCCTTGTTAACGTAGCTTGATCTTCCCGCGCGAGCTGTCATGTTCTTTGTGTCCATAGCGCCCGCCTTGGCCGCCTTTGCCGCTTCAGACGCAACCTCCGTCGTCGGCTTTTTACCAAGCTGCGCTATCCCCGCCATGGACAATGCAGGAACGAGTGCGTCCAACATTGTGCGGTCGCCGGCTCTTGCGCCTCCGTATTGCATCATCGCGTGCACGCCGGCGGAAAATCCAACCAAAACCACCTCAGCCGAAGGTGGTTTATCTTTTGCCAACTTGTTCAACTTGTCCGCAGCTGCGGTGAAGAATATGTCGTACAAGACGCCGCTCGTACCTCCCATGCTTTTTCTAATCGTGTTTCCGATCGCGCGAGCGAGCGACGCGACGTCGTCGCACGGATAACCGTCGGCGTCCTTCTTCAAAGCCTCAGCACCTTTGCGAACCGTCGTGCCGCAGTCACCGTCACCGACCGCTTGATCGTACTTTGTGAGATCAGCTTCGACGGCTATGAGGTCATCCGCAATCTTACGAATCACCTTGAGCGCCAAAACGCCTTCTGGAGTCTTTGGAGCTTCTTCAGCGCGAACCGTTGTCGACGCCTCCGAACCCTTTGGTCCCTCGATAAAGAGAAGCTTGGCGTTCGTCAAACGCGCATTCTTCGGCCACGCGGAGCACGAACACGGAGCCTCCAAACGACTCACGCGCACGTCGTCGTCCAACGCGCACACAGTGACGCTAAATCCATTCATATCGATGGCGGACATGAACGTTCCGACGTACGCGTGCGTCACGCGAATCTTCTTCTTACACGCCAGCCACGCGAATGCCGCTCGCGCCGCGACGTACAACTCCATGAGCGGTGTCGCACCGAGAGAATTCACCATCAACGCCACCTTGGAGTTCTCCCCGAGCTTACCAAGCTTTTCGTTTCGCTCAAACACGCTGGTCAACAACGTCTCCACCACTTCGTCGCAACTCGCTACCTTCGCCGTTCTCGCCCCTGGTTCACCGTGAATCCCCAATCCGAGCTCCATCGTCCCTTCAGGAATCTCCCTCGCCACACCCGAAGACCCGGGCAAGGTGCACGCCTCGAGCGCGACACCCATCGTACCGACGCGTTCCGCGCACGCGCGCGCCTCCTCCGCCACCTCTCGCAAACTCTTCCCCGCTTTCGCCGCCGCCCCCGCCACTTTATGCACGAACAACGTTCCCGCCAACCCACGCCGTCCCGCGATCCCGACCTCTTCTTCCGCCATCGCGCAATCGTCACCGACAATCACCATCTCAACCTCGAAGCCTTCCAGTTTCGCCCGCTCCGCCGCCAAGCCAAAGTTGAGCCTATCGCCCGTGTAATTCATGACGATCAACACCGCTCCCGCGCTTCCCGCCGTCGCTCGAATCGCGCTCAGCACCGCCTCCACGGATGGACTCGCGTAGACGTTTCCACACACCGCCGCGGTGAGCATACCGTCGCCGAGGTACCCCCCCATGGCTGGTTCGTGCCCTGAACCACCACCAGAGATGACTGCGACTCGATTGGGTGATGACGTTTCATCGTCGTACACGAGGACGTTTTGACCCGCGATGCGGGCGATGTTAGGG
>Ga0255772_10003201_pt1 | contig 15775 bp, 5 predicted proteins | sample 071ome_34_FD_179970 | JGI IMG/M metagenome (GOLD analysis project Ga0255772, IMG submission 179970) | Coastal salt marsh microbial communities from the Groves Creek Marsh, Skidaway Island, Georgia - 071411BT metaG (version 2) | ecosystem: Environmental > Aquatic > Marine > Intertidal zone > Salt...
CTCCCCGCGAAGACGACGCTTCTCTTCCTCCTCCTTTTCAACAACGACGACGACGACGACAAAGAAGAAGAAGAAGAAGAAAAAGAACAACAACAAAAGCTCGAGCTCATTTTTCTTTCTCTCTCTATCTCTCTCTGTGTGTGTGTGTGTGTGTCTGTCTCTGTCCCAACAAGTCCGGTGTTTTGTTTGTTCGTGTGTGTTTACTTTTTTTGAGAAATGAAGAGTTTTTACGCGTCGTCACTCAGACGTCAGAGCAAAAAAGAAGAAAATGCGCAACCGCTCGAAGAAATAAAACTACATAAAAGAGAAAGTTACACGCAAACGATTGAAAGAGACAAATTAATGAGCGAACGCGGGAAACGGCAGAAAAGAGCACTTTTGTCTCTTCCGTCTTCTCGCTCTTCTTTTTCGCTCTCCTTCGTCGTCGTCGTCGTCGTTTTCTTTCGTCTCTTCTTCTCCTGTTTTTTTGCTCTCGCGACGACGGAAGAGATCTCCATTCGCAGTCGAGAAGAAAACGATGTCCCCCGCTCGAGAACGAGGACGACGACGACGAAGGAGACGACGACGAGAGCGCGATGGGTGTTTGAACAATCCGGGAGTTTACTCGTGAACGCTTCTTTTTCTTCTTCTTCGTTTCAAAAGAATGCTAATACGGTTTTTTCGCTGACAGATGTCGTCGGTGCGAGATACACCGACGACGAAGAGAAGGTCGTTAAAAGAAGAAGAGCTTTAGAGGTGTACAAAGCCACCACGGGCGAGTTGGTCGGGATGGAACTGGCTTTCTCGAGAAGAACGACAACTGCCGCAGCGGATGAAAAAAGTCGAGCGACGAAGAGAAGTTTAGTAAACGTAGAGGAGAAAGGAGAGTTGGTCGGGTTCTTTTTTAGCGACGATAATAGTAACGATAGGGATAATAGTGGTAGTAGTAGCAGCGATAGTTACGGAAACGGGATCGAGGCGACGACGAGCTCTTCCGCGGGAGCGTTTGCGTTGCGAGAGAACGGGGAGATACTTTATGCGAAATTTAACGACGAAGAAGAACGGACCAAGAATGCGGCGAATAACATCACGAAACCTTTTCGAGAACACGCGAACGCGCGCTGCGGGAAAAGCAAAGAAGTTTTTACGCTCTTTCGAGTGAATAAAAAGGATGGCGCGGAACGTCGAAAAGCGAAATTGTGCGCGTTGTGCTCTGATACGAAAAGAGCCGGAGGGAGAGTGATATATGACGGTTTTTGCGTGGAGTTGAACGAAGACGACGGAGTGGCTACAGATGGCGAGGCTTCGAGTTTCTCGTACATAGTGTCTCGCGAATACGAACCGGTAGCGTTCCAGGCGGTAGACGATTACGTGATTGCGTTGGAGAGGCAAACGAAAAACGACGGCATACTGTTTCGATTACAAATGTTCTCGAGCGAAGCGATTTTAGTTTCCTCGAAACTGAAATCGCCGGTTGAACCGATTTTAGCGTATTCTTCTTCGTCTTCTTTGAACAGTCGTAATAAGAACAAAGACGATGAGAGCGCTGAAGGAGGAGACGATAATGCGCAGCAGTTTAAATTCGTCTCTTTGGCCTACTCCGTGTTCAACGACGACGAGGACATCGCTCCGAATGCCGCGCCGAACACCGTAGGTATCTTTGCCATTGGCGTTCCATCGTCGTCGTCGTCGACGACGACGACGAATACGACGGATGAAATAGTCATACGAATGTTCAACGCTCGAACGGAGGACATCTCTGCCGCGCTCGCGAGTGCAAATATCACCATCAAATGGACGTGGATCCTTTTCGTCGTCTTAACGACCATAGTTACCTGTTCCGCCTTGCTGTTATGCGCGGCGTCGGCTTTCGTCGGAGCGCCGAAACCATTCCTAGAAGTAGTAGAAGAAGAGGAAACAGAGGAAGCAGATCTCGTCGATCGCGGCGACGACCTCGAAGAACGCTTACTCGAAGAAGACGTTCGAGGAGGAGGAAGAGGAGGAGGAGGAGGAGAGGAAGACGTTTTGGGAGACGAAGAAGTGTAGAGAAGTGTAAAATTAAAAAATCAAACAAAAAAAGTAAAGACGTGGACCACGTGGAAGCACAGCAAAAAGGTATAAAAAAAGATATCCAATCATCAATGGCCACAACACACGCACGTTCATACGCGCACACGCGAGTGCGCACATGCTTCGTAGAGCCGCACAAAAACTCGTCTCTGGAAACCCTCAATTACTCCGTGCCATGTCTACTTCTGCAACATCTGGCGTGTGGAAACACCACAAAGTTGTTCCGGATACACCCGAAGGATTCACGATGAGAGGAACAGTCCCGACCGATGAGAACGGCGTCGACGTGATGATGGAGAAGTGGGAGGCGGGTTCTAGCGAGCCGCCGCATTCGCACCCGGGCGACGACATGACCGTTGTCGTCGAAGGGAAAATGTCCGTGCAGTTTTTTAAGAAAGAAGGGGATAAACTCGTCGAGGACGGAGAACCTTTGATTTTGAACAAAGGTGACGCGGGATACATTGAAGGCGGGAGGATTCACGACGCGAAATACCTAGAAGATTGCAAGTTGGTGTACGTGCACGATAATAAGTTTGGGTTCGTTGCAGAGGGTTCTGCTTAATATGACCTCTATCTGCTTTGCTTAATATTGATTTTGTTGTTGTTATTGCTAATATTTTTGCTATTGACTGCTACTACCGATAATACAAAGTTCGCGAAACGCCCTGGACGCTTCGTTGCGATTTTCAACATCGTTCAGAAAATGATACGTCTGTGCGAGTAAATATTGCGATTCTTTGACGATGTCGATGTTACCGAGCTTTTCTCCGAACGCAGAAGCGCGATTCAAGTCATCGACGATGGATTCAATCGTTTCTTCTATTTCCTCGTCCGTTTCATCTCCGATGTTGACCTCTAAAGACGCTTTGGCGTTGATCAAATGAAATCGAGCTCGTAAGCGCAACTCGTTCGAGCTTAAAAAGGCTCTCGAGTACTTCTCTAAATAAAGTTTGCCCAAGTTCGCGTGCGAGCCTTTTAACTCAACCAAGCACTCCGCGACGATAAGTTTCGCAAACAACGCGTATTGGTCGACGCCTAAATCTGTCGCACGTTTATCCACTCCTAGCGCTCTCAACAACGCAAACGCGTAGTTTTGAGAATTTTTAAACGTCTCGGCGACGCCCAACTCCGATTTCAAAACGTGCATCGCGTTTCTCGGGTCCGCGCTACTGTTCCCACTTTTTATCGACGAATCGTTTTCAAGTTGAGAGGAAGTGAAGGTCAGAATATCCGCTCCTCTTAGAAAACTTTCGAATGATTCCGCGTAGTTTCCACTCGTCGCGAAAATTTCAGCCAACGCTCGATTCGCTTCTAAAACTGCGCTCGAATCTGTCTTCTCGCCAATTGGATGAACCAACGCGTGCATCTGTCGCATGTATTCATTCGCTTCGAAACAGTCGTTACGCGCGATTGCATCATCAAATAATATCGAAATTCTCGCCGCATTCAACTCCCTCGAAACTTCCTCGTTATCGTCCACGTGCTCGCGCAAACGCGATTCCGCTTTTTCGAGTTCCATCAAAGCGCGCTCCGTGCCTCGTGTCATTTGCGTGGATTTCGATAAAACGGCAAACGCTCTCGCGGCGTCCAAAGGCGAAGCATCTTTCAAAGTCCCCTCAGATAGTGCTTTTAAAGTGGCAATTCTCGCTAGCCCGTCGTCGCCTCGCGTCGACCACGTCGTCGATTGCATCGCAAACGCAGGAGTGCGCAAACAGTTGATGGCGTTTTTTGTTTCTTTGGCCGTGTCAAAAGTAGCGTAACGTTGCAAGGTGCCCAAAGACGTGTGGGTAACTTTGCCGCTAGATGTTGACGAAGAGGCCATAGTGGATGAAGATGCGGGATAAATTTCATTCATTCGAATCAAAGACGTCGCTTGGGCGACGGCGATGGCATCCAGCGATTGGTTGCCTTGAGTTTGCTGCTGTTGCTGCCCGGCGGCATTCGTGCCTCCTGCATTTCCAGAGGATGGATTATTGGAAGCACCCTTTTCACGCAAAATCATCTCTTGTTTGCGCATGTGTTCTGCGGTCGTTCTCGTGGCTGGCGCGGAAGAGACGAGTGTCGTTTTATGCGACAAAATTTCGACGTTTTGAATAGCTTTCTCGACCACCTCTGGAGCAGATATTTGCGTTGACGTGGGTGCGGAAACGAACGAAGTGGTACCTTTCGTCGTTGCAGCAGCTATGCCCGCGTTTTTGCTCGTCAATGGCGCTCGACGTTCCTCCATGATGCGATCCTTTCCGCCATCGTTCGGAAACACAGCCGCTTGTCTCGCTAACGCCAGTTCAGCGTAGCTCGCAAGCGCTGGATTTTTCAACTGTCTGCCAAGCTTTAAACATCGACGTAAAAGCGTTCGAGATCGTTTCGCTTTTTTCAGGACAGATGAAGACGATAAAGAAAAATGATACTTTTGCTGCTGCTGCTGCTGCTGCTGATACTGCTGCTCTCGCTGTTGTTTGACGCTGTCGAATGATTCTTCAAAGGGCTCGTCGACGTCTTCATCGCTATCTTCGTCGTCATCAACGTCAACCTCGTCGTCATCGTCGTCGAAATACTCCGACTCTGCCAGAAGCCCGCTCAATGCTAACGCCTTTGCTAACGCGTCTTCATCTCCAGATTGCTGCGCGATTCTCGTAGCCTCTTCTAACGCTCTCGCGGTTTCTTTTCGATGATGGAACTGCGCATGCGTCGCGCCGAGCGCAATCAAAGCCTCCGCTGCTCTTCTCCCAGATTGCGACACGGGCGTTATGGAGTGTGCGCTGCGACTTCCTCCGCCTCCCGCGCTGATCAGCTCATGCAACAAAACGGACTCATCCGCGGGAATATCTCCGTTTATTTCAAAGTGTCTGTGTAAATGAAAGAGAGCGTTGACGACGTCTTTTTGTTTCAAACTTTCAACGTGTCTCGCGCGCGGATGCCTGTTGTGAATCGCCGTGTGCTCGTGTTCTGCTAAAACTTTACGGAGCACCGCGCCTACGCTCTTGTTGTTCTTCCTCGGAAAACCAGAATTCCCACTATTATTGCTACCACTATTACCGCTATATTCTTTCTCCCTCGGATCGAGAATAACTCCTAAACCCATCGCAACGCCGAACGGAAGCGTTTCGTCCTCCTCGTCGATACTCGCGTCTTCGCGAGCTGAATTTTTCTTAACCCCTAATCGTTCGCACTTCTCCACCAAAGCATCCACAATCGCGCGTTCATTCCCTTTGCTCGTTCTGTGCATCAAGAAAGTAACCTCTCCTTTATCGCCACCGTTCATCTCATCCACGGCTGCGTTCACGAATGCATCAAAATCTTCTCGATACCTTCTTAACATCTCGTGACATTCGCACACGCTGTCAAAGGACAAGCGTTCAAATTCAACAATCTGTCGTCGTAAAAACCTCCCGCACACGCTTTCTGGATCAATCTTCCTCACCGCTAAATCCTTCTCGTCAGCGGTAGAGCCAAAGTCGTCTAAACGCGCATCATCGCTCGTCACCACGAAACAATCTCTCGCGTCTCTCGCTAAACATCTCGGCAGGCGTTCAAATTTTGTCACCAGTTCGTCCACCGACTCGAGTAAATACTTCTCCTTCGTTTGCAACACGTGGAAGAAATCCTCGATTTGCTGCGTTTTATCGTATCTCGTTTCTTCTTCTTCTTCTTCTTCTTCGTAAACTTCATCATCTTCATCTTCATCGTCGTGATAATACTTAGGATTCGCTTTACTCGTGGTATGTACTCTCGACATTTCCATTCCGTCTTCGTATCTTTCGTTTTCTTCTTCTTCTTCCTCGAACATATTCTTCTTCTTCTTCTTCTTGGAATTGGAAGGGAAAACAAAAAAGCGATACACTCGCCTCCAAAACTCCTCCGAATCAGGTTCGCACAGCAACGACGATGACGAAGATGACGAAGAAGAAATTTTCCCTCTCTCGATGATCTCTTTCGTCACGAACCGCACGATCTTCTTCCTAAACTTCAAAGTTAAACTCTCGTACGCGTTTTCCGCGTCGAAATTTTTCCCCTCTCTTCCATCATCGCCACCGTTTTCTCTCCGAGAAGAAGAAGATGAAGTTCCAATCTCCGAGTTTGGTTGACACGCGACTTCGAGCAAAGAACACAAGTGCACGACGTACGGGGTTGGAACGCGCGTCTGGTCGAACTGTACCGTCGGAGTTGGTTTCATTCTTTATGATATTTGCGCGCGCTATGTGTAAACACACACACACAAAAGAAGAGTGAGGATGAGTTTTTCCTTTTTTTTTGAATTTTTGAGTGACTTGAGTTGTGCGTGTGAGTCACCCACGAGAGGTGAAATACAAGAAGAAATATCTACAAAAACTTTTGCGCTTTAGTTTTTCCGCACGAACACAAATTTACAACACGTACATACGAGAACAAAGAGAGAGAGAGAATGGTGCTGCCGAACGGCAGCAACCACTACCTCAACGACGACAGTTCTCGAACGCTGCAACCGGCAGATTTAGTGTGCAGGAGGAAGAAAGAGACGATCGGGAAGAATGTCACGAGTAAGAAGAAACAACAGCAACAACAACAACAACAACAACAACAACGACAACAGAGCAAAAAACAGACGACGAAAAGGAGGAGGAAAAGTGTCGCCACCGAAGATGATTCTGCCGTAGGGGATGAAGAAGAAAAAGAAAAAGAAACACCGGTGACAGACGAAGAGTTTCTCGATGCGTACCACATAGGAACGGTAGCGGAAACGTATCACGACTCGGATTCGGAGTTCTACGAGGAAGACCAAGTTTTAGAGGATAATTCGGAAGTTTTAGTCGCGTTTCAGGAGCAACCGTCGAGAGATGAGCGTTGGGTGAGATACAAGGAAGATGAGCTGTACGAGTACAGCGAGTCAGACTTAATCTGTTGTAAAGAGGAAGATTTAACGATATTAGATAGAAGGTATTTCAAAGTTGGTGATGATTGCGTGAAAGCTAAGAATACGTTGGGGATGTGCGGGAAAATTGTAGACGTGAACGTGAAGGCGACGCTGTTCTGTCCGGCGACGAAGGAGTACGCGCACGGAGTGGACTCAAAGGAGTGCCAGACGTTACGAAGAGTTTATCCTGAGGCCACGGTAGTTTATGGGAATTGGGTTGGAATTGTAGAAACGGTTTCAGATGTCATCAGAGTGGGATTGTTAAAGGATATCCGGGTAGAGGCTTCAAAGAAGAAGTGGAACGGGAAATGGCCTGGGGGGCCCTCTTGGCCGCTAGCCGCCGGAGACGCTTTCCTCAAGAGAGTAAAAGATCGAGAAGATGTTGCACATCACGTGTATCTGGACGAGGAGCTGCCAGATTTGCTAGTAGAAGTGAAGACAAGCGGACAATCGGACGAGTATACGAGTGAAGGGGAAGAACTCTCCGATGAAGTGGAACGGGATTTCTATTACACGAATACCCTCGGACTCAGACACTGCGACCCGGAAGAATCGGATCGGGTTGAGAGGTTCCATCTCACCTCGACGCAATGCGGTTGCTATCGCCCGGGCGATATCGTTGACGTTGAGCAACAAAAAATAATGCGCGCTGTAATGCAAATGTTGCAACGACACGAGTGGAACGAGCTCGGAATCAATTTGTCGGGGAGGATGCAAGAACAAGTGGAACGCACTCACTTTCTTGATTTTTGTAGAGAAAAAGGAGATGGTGACCGTGAAGACGCCTTTTTCTCGGCGTTTGCAATTGACAATGAATATTTGCAGAGATTAGAACCGACTAGAAAATACGATGCGAAGATGGCTGCTGTGTGCAAGAAACTCGTATCCAAAAACCACATCAGCATGGGACAGAGGGCAGTCGTAAAATCCATACACGACGGCATGGCGCAGGTGAACTGGAAGATGCAACACAGTTACCAAAAAGAAGGCATGATACGAAATGCTCGAACGTATAAAGACGATCCTTTGCGTCGAGTTGCTCCGAAGAAACTTCCTCCGAGTTTGAAAAGAGATTATGGCGAAGAGGATGAAGAAGCAGAAGAAGCAGAAGGAGAAGACGCTGCTCTAGATGGCAATCCTGAACATTTTTTGCCGCCGTGGTGTGAAGCTTCGTGCGAATTACAGGAAAAACCTCCGCGAACTTTGCCTGCATCGATGCTCACCGTCGTCGATAGATTCTGCGATCACTTTTTACAAGCCGGAGATCACGTCTTGTGCTGCAAAAATACTCTGAAAAAATATTTCCCGCACGCGCATATACGTGCGCTTCGCTTCGAGGAAAAGCGCGAGGAACTATGGGCAAACGAAGAGAAAAAGAATGTCCAGAATCAAAATTTCTATAAATCCTCGTTAGCTTCGAACGATGAGATATATTGCACCCGTGTCGTTTCTACGGAAACCACGTGCGAAGTTCTTTGGCAAGATGGGTCCCGGACGCTTGAAAAGGCCAAAGATTTATTGAAAATGGAACACTTAGAAGATCACGTGTATAGGTGCGGTGACTTCGTGGTAAAGACCACCGAATTTTACAAAGCTGTTGCCCCGAACAAAGTTTACGATCTCGAGAAAACGTGGGAGGACGAGTTGATGAGGAAGCGCGAACAGTACAGCGAGAAGGCAGTTCTCAATACTTTTGCAGTCGGTTACGTCGAAGTTATGAATAGCGAAGAGCGCACGGCAGATGTTGTCTGGATCGCCGATTTATTTGTATTGGAAGCTTCAGAGGACGATGCCAAGAGGTTTTTGCACACACAAGGTAAAAACAGACTTCCGGACATCCCCACTGAGCTCAGATGGCGCGAAGGCTGGGATGATTCTGATTTCTCGAGCGAAAGAAAGCCATCGGAAGTTTGCATCGATGATGGTGGGGCCGCATCTTTCGATAATCACTATAACAAATACTACGCCGATACCATGGACAAATTAATTGGTCGAGAAAAAAGAAGTTCGGGGAAAAATGAAGGCATTAAACGAGGCGTTGTAAGATTCAAGTCCAGAGAAACTGTTCCGGTATATGCGCTTCAGAAATACCCCTCGCTATTGTTCCAAGCGACTGGAAACGAAATAGTTCTTAGAAATATCGACGGAATAGAAGAGTTGTTCGAGGAGGATGAATTTGAAGATTTAAAAACTGTTCCTTACGACTTTAACAAAGAGGTTTCAGCTTCGAAGGAGCCTCAAGTTTTAGACGCTTTAGTAGAACAGTGGGGGTCGCACAGATTCGTGCACGATTTGAAGAATCGTGAAATTTTCAATCGCGATCTGGCGCCACCATATGCGCTGGAAGCGTGCGAACATATACTCGAATTAATTCACAACCCTGCAAAACGAGTTTGTAGACACCCCTTGTGTAGTGCCGTGAAGGATGTCTTTGTGCCTTTCTATGATCGCAAATTACAGGTTATACCTGGGAGCCCATGGTCCGTTCCTGAACACGAAGAAAACGTGTATTGGTTCAAAGGTTTATCAAAAGTTCCGAAGAGATTGAGTGGAACTTCCCCGGAATGGCAACATCCTCACGGAAAGAACGCGGCATTGTGGGGGTTCGCCGCCGCAGAAGCGTATAAGCTCAGACACACAAAACGCTCTGAACAGAAATTTGACGGGCGCACGTATGTCTCAAGTTATGTACAAGACGTTTCATGGATTGGAGAGATTGTAGAATCAAGTGCTGGTCTGATGAAGATAGCGTGGGGTAACGGAACAAATTCCCACCAACCGCCTTTTAATATCGGATTATGCGAGCTTTTGGATGATTCAGACGATAGCGATTCAGAAAATAGCGATTCTTTTTTTTCAGATGATAGACCTGAAAGCCATTGGATAGAGGACATGGATAGCGAATGGGATACAGAAGAAAACACAGATATCGCCTCCGACTTTGATTCTGAGAACAGCAGTCATTCGAGCGAGTGGGAAACAGATCCTGAGCGAGAAAGATCCGAAAGCGATGATATGGAAGAAGAAGAGGAAGGAGAATCGGAAGAAGAAGATTCCTCGTATGACAATTTGGAGAATGATGGTGTAGATAGGGCAACGTGGTGGTTCGCAACGATGAGGAAGATGGTGTATCTCGCGCACGGAATGGATCCGGTGGAGTAAATATCGAATGCGGCGCTGGTTCAATAGCTGTATTTGGTTCGCTTCTCGGTGGGCCTCTTGAGTCAATCCGTCAAATAGTTGAGGAGACAGTGACGAATGATGGTAATCTCTTCGGTCGAGACCGAGACAATGTCGATAACGATGGACCTATCGACGCAGATTCTATCTCTCGCCAGATAAAAAATGCGTTGCCGCCTGGTCTTTTCGAAGACCATGCTCGTGACACCGCATTTGAAGACATCATGGACAATTGCAAAAACCTGGGATTCAACGCCCAAACTGAGCTAAAAAAAGCTTTGACTAGGTATTCCGACGAAGAGCTCAAGTTGTTGATCATCTCCACTCACTTCTGGCGCCGTAATTACAATAAAGACGAAGAAGTATTGGGAGAGAATGCGGAGCCAAGTAACCTCGAGAAAGATTTTGTCTTTAAAGTGCAGTTGAACGCCGAATATGCGGCCAGTTCCCGGAGATCGAAGGATGTGGCGCATCCGCGCAACATTGCGAAAGCCTATCCAGATATATTTCTGGATGCTGGGAAAGTCCGAACAGAAGTGTTCGATGCGCTGCACGACTCTACTAAACGCTCAGATAGGGATGGGTTGAATGCTTTTCGCTCGTTGGATGGAACGAACGAACCTCGCAATAGCTCTAGAGTTGAGATGCCGTCATTATTAGATTCGCTGAATTTAGTCTGGAGACAAGAGAGGAGAAAGAAAGTGGAGGCGCTTGAAAATCATATGCAATCTCTTAGTACAAGAAAAATAATTACCAAAAATGAAGACCGTGCGATGATGGTCGATGAGAGTGATATCGATGAAGAGGACGAAGAAGAACTGTCCACAAGTTTCGATATCGTTGACCAAGGCTTTTCTGATTTTTTACTCACAGATTCGAGTTCTCAAGTGAATTTGCCGCGAAAAGTTCAGAAAGCTGTTCAAAAAGAATGGTCAATCCTTCAGAAAGGATTGCCTTCGAACGAAATTTGGGTACGATCTTCGGCAACGCAAGTGAACGTTTTGCGAGCGATGATTAAAGGTCCACCATTGACGCCGTATCACGATGGTCTATTTTGCTTTGACTTTTTGTTTGACGAGGACTATCCATCTGTTCCCCCAAAAGTCCATTATCATTCCTACGGATACCGCCTCAATCCAAATTTGTACGAGGAAGGGAAAGTCTGTCTGTCGTTGCTCAACACGTGGGACTCAGAGGAAAACTCTGAAAGATGGAGCAGTTCGTCGAGCGCGTTGCAGGTTTTAGTTTCGATTCAAGCCTTAGTGCTGAATGATAAGCCGTATTATAACGAAGCAGGCTATGAAAGACAACGTGGAACGGAAGAAGGGATTCGAAACTCAGCCATATATTCAGAGAATGCATATCTTCTCAGCTTGAAGACGATGATACAAACGCTCAAACGCCCGCCTTCAGGATTCGAAGCACTCGTCCAAGCCCACTTTAAGGGTCGTCGGGCCTCAATATTAAAGGGCATTGCGGCATATCTCGAAGGTGCACCCGTTGGTAGCTATTGTGATGACCCGAACGTCAAGCACACAAAGCACGACACGCACAACGTGAAACCGACAAAAGGATTCTTACTAAGTTTACAATCGTTACAAGAAACTGTGAAGACTGCTTTACGGACGCTTTGATTAAGAGCTACAATATCATAGTTATTTTGATTAAAAATACAACTTCAAGCTTTTACACACCTAGAATTTAGAAACCTAGCAACCTTAGAATTTAATATAATAATATTGCGTCCGCGCGGCTTTCTCTACACATTTCATAACAAATGCACCAATCTTGACTTCTGTTGGACCAAGTTCACCCGCGCCTCTCGCACATCTAGCCATCATGCGGCTCAAGTTTGGATTCTCGGCCAGCATTCGCATCGCCGATTCCTGAGTTTCCGTTACCGAAAGAATATGCGCAATCATAATGAGCGCATATCGTAAGACTCTCGCACTAATCCCAGAAGCTGGTGCGGCTTTGTACGTTGATGTTTTTCGTGTCTTTGTTTTCGTTTTCTGAATTGCCATTTCCCAAAGCGCCGTGTTTGCTGCTGCGGCTAAAACGTTTTCCTTACGAACAACTCTTGGCCACCCTTTCCAATCCAAGTGCGCAAACGCAGCTAAGACGCGCAAAGACATATCAACAAGTTCTCTCGATCTGGAACACGTGTAGTTCATGTAGCTTACATTTTGATCCTGCGTCATCGCGATATCCATGATATTGGTGGACGTCGAAGGGATTTCGTTCCTCAAAACAGATACTACATCGCTCAACACTGCATATTCATTCAAGGCATCTTGGAACGATTTACACGTAGATAGCGTCCTAATCAGAGAAAGGCACGCCATTCGCGTATCTTGAGGTGAATTAGCTTTTAAACAAGAGTTCATCCAGCACAAGGCCATTCCTTGCGTTTGCTTCGCCGCGGAAATCGCACCAGATTGTGGTGCTTTCTCTTCTCCTGTCTTACCATTTGTCGTCGGTACAGCCCTTCGCGACGGTACTGAAGTCATCACTAACTCACTCGAGGGTAATACGCGACTGCCAACAAGATCTCTCCCATTAGTAAATTCAGATGCCGCAAATGATGTCAACCATGTGAGAGCACCAAGAAGAGGCGCTGTTGCCTCCCATGCGCGTGCGCCAACACATCTACGCAAACAATCAACAATAATCGTCACGGCGTCAAACTTTTCATCCACAACAGCCGTGGCGCTTCGCAAAGGAGCACTCGAGGAGGCATCACCCTTTTTGGATTTTGAAGCACCTTTTACTGAAGCTGAGATGTAATCATCTGCGGGAACTTGCACTTTCGTGTGCACAAAAACTCTCCCTGTTGTCGAGAGCGGGTGCGGTACCAAGGAGCCGCCGGCAAAAGAACTGGTACACGCACTTGCTATGTCGAACTCTGAACCATTGATTCTTCTGCGCAGGACTTTTTTCTTCTCATTGCCTCTAGCATTCACCGTTGTCGCAGCTGGTGCCACCACTTTATCGGTGATCATCATATCTTCTTCCTCTTCCGAATCGTCCTCCTCGTCATCTTCGTTAGCTCCACCTCGCGTGGGTGGTTGCAAAGTCGACAGATTTCTGAGCAAGTTGCGCCGCCGAGCTTCAATCACTCTTCGACAGCACCTCCGATCGTTCTTCAGCAGAACTAGCAAAAGTCTCGCTGCAGAAGCCGCGAGTTCATCTCGAGCGTTATCATCCGCATACTCGTTCCTCTGTGGATTCAATTCTTTATCCCCGTCAAATGCAGCGACAGATTTCAACGCTTCAAGAAGTGTGATGAGAAAATTTGCGTTACTAAAGACCTCGTTGATACTATCATTTCTATATCCAGTGCTATTCGCGGTGCCATCTTGATATTCGTTGTCATCTTTTTCGTCAACTTCATCGTCCAGGAAAACAGAAGCGAGCGCTCTGCCAATAGCCACGCTGTGGTATTCCCATCCTTCCTCGATATTTCGCAGTCCGCTTCCAATTTTCTTGCTCTTATTATGTCTACTACTACTATTACTACTATTGTTCTTCCTTCTCAAAGACGCCAACGTGACGCCCTTTTCGACAGCTTTAGTATGAAAACCGAGAAAGACTAAAGCATCGCTTTTAGCAAACGAATCTAGGAAGAAAGCGAACTTCTTGGACGAGGTTCCTCCTTGTATGTCTGCCGTGTAATTAATATTGCCGCGATTGTGGTACAACGCTGAAGCTGCCATGCTAGCTTGATCAAACAAACCTTTCGGAGCTTTCGGTAACATCGGTTGCCAGTCGGAAACGTCTTTGAATGTCGTCGTCATTATTGTTGTTGTTGTTGGTGGTGGTAACGACTCTGTCCTTTTCGTCGTGTACATGTTCTTATTTTGTTGGTGCGCTTGTCTGTTTGTCGCAAAATTAGCAGCATTTGCGGCTGTGCTAAGTGAATGCTGCAGTTGATTGATGTTATCGTTGCTGTTGAATCTTTTAATCGCATCCGATACGCTCACACCAGCGCCACTTTCCACATTTTGTTTCCTTCGCTTCGCCTCGCTCTCTGGGCCAGTTTCATCCTCGTTTCTTTTCTTCTTTTGTAGCTTTTGCTCCTCGACTTCATTCTCTCTCTTTTTCACTTGCTCTTTCAAGGCGTAAATCTCATTCATCAACTCTTGCTTCTCTCTCCTCGACCGTCTTCTCGCGTTTTCTTGATTCTCCTGCGCCTCTTGCAACTCTTCCTCTTTAAATCCGAGCGAAGTTTTCAAATTTTCAATCTCTTTTCGCATCTTGCGGATTTCTTCAGCCGCAACGTGATGCGCAGCGCTCGTGTTCGCGTACGACGTCGCCATTGCCATCCCCGATTGTTGCTGTTGACCCTGCGCACTCACAATTCTTCCGCTTTGTCCTCCTCCCGTCGCTGCATCCTTCACCTCCCGTTGTAACTTGGCGATTTCCTTCTCGTATTGCTCCAGGCGCGAGCGGAGCAACGAGAGCATGCCGTCTTTATCTTTATCTCTCCGCTCGAGATCGCGTACGCGAGATTGTAAGAAATGAGCGTCCGCTTCTTCCAAATTTGCGTTGTTGTTCTTTTGTTGTTGCGAGATGCTGCCCATCTGTCGCTGCTGCTGCAACTGCTGTTGAGACTGCGCGTTGCCATTCACATAATTATTATTCACGGTTGTTTGCTGCGTCGTCATCGTCGCGTTCCCGCCGCTCGTTCCGGTACCACCTTCGCCTCGTTGCCTGCTCGCTTCCGCTTGCTCGATGATGGAGTCAAAGTTACTGTTCGCATCGAGAGAGCGAGAAAGAATGAAAGAGAAAGAAAGAGCGCGTGAGTGAGCGCGACGAACACAAAAGAAGAGAGAGAGAGAAAGAGAGGCACAGATGCCCAGAAAGAAAGAAAGAATGCTCGCGCACGCGTTTCCCCCTCTTTGAAAGCAACGCTCAGAGAAATACGCTTCGACAAAAAAACACCGAACGAAAAAAAACACCAAACGAACCTGGCGTCCACGTTCGCCCACAAGTCTTCCTCCTCGTCGTCCTCGTCTTGGCCGAAGCCAAACTCCGCGTTTCCTCCTCCCATCATGTATGTGTTTGCGTTTTTTGCCTCTTTTTTTTTTGAAAATTTCCACTTCTCTTTTTTTTGCTGCGTTTGTGCTCCATTTTTTTTTCGTAAATTCGCACGGAGATGCTCCTATCGTCGTCGTCGTCTCTTCGTCGTTCGAGCAGCGGGACTACTACTCGCGGCAACTTTCGTTTTTCGCAACAAAAAGATTACACCGCTCGCGCGCTGCGCGATTTCACTCGTTCAAGTCGTCGTCGTTTTGAAAGAAGGACTTCTGCAGAAGCGACCTTCTCCTCCTCGTCCACCTTCTCGGGAAGAAGAACAGTCACCCAAAAGGGGAGGAGGAGGAGGGGGTTCGTTACGGGTACGCGTCGTGATGTTGCGTTCAGTTTTTATGACGACAACGATAATAACGATGTGATTGAGTCTTTCGATGCGACGAAAACCTCCGCGTGGTTACACAACGACGATTTATCGCCGGTTTTGAGAACCGAGCGCACGTTTTCGACGCTCGATACGGCCTCGTTGTGGGTCGGTTTAGTCGTGTGTGTTCCAGCGTGGCAGTTGGTTTCGAGTTTGATGGGAATAGGTGATTTGAGCGCTTTTCTGGCGCTCGCGTT
>Ga0255772_10003206_pt1 | contig 15751 bp, 21 predicted proteins | sample 071ome_34_FD_179970 | JGI IMG/M metagenome (GOLD analysis project Ga0255772, IMG submission 179970) | Coastal salt marsh microbial communities from the Groves Creek Marsh, Skidaway Island, Georgia - 071411BT metaG (version 2) | ecosystem: Environmental > Aquatic > Marine > Intertidal zone >...
CACGTTTTGGACGATTAGGAACACGTAGATCCCTGTTGTGTGCTTCGTTAATAATACCCTGCTCTGTAACAGCAACAGCACCCATTGTAGTTTGTAGTAGAACAGTGTTTTCGTGTGCAATTGAGTTTGACAAGTCAATAAAGCGTAGCTTCTTGTCTAGTTTGTCTAGCAGTGCAGTATCCTGGATGTTATATTCAATAAACTTGCGGAAGTCATTGTTATACAATTGATCCAAAGTACCTTCATATGGTACCTTGTTTTCACCTACTTCAATTTCGCCAATTGCATCCAATCGATATGAGTGACGTTCTTCGTATGTGTACTTGCGATACAGTTCTAAACTGTCCAAATGCACACGACCTACCAGGTCAAATGTAACAGCCTGCTTCCCGTATTTTTCGTATTCACGCTTCTTAGGCAACTGACCCCACAAACAAAAACGTCTTGTATCATCTTTGCTTAGTACACGACTGGTTCTGTTTACAGTGTAGGGAATATCATAACCTTCTGAGTTCCAACCGCTCAGTATGTCAGCATCTTCAATCAGTGTTAAGAACGTATCAATCATATCACCTTCACGTTCAAACAACATCACATTTTCTATGCCATCAAGCTCTGCTTTCGCCTGCTCCATTGTAAGTGTCTTTGGCGGAACAGCAAGGCACACCATTGTTTCAAGCCACTGCAAATACACAGATATAGAAGTAATTGGCATAAATGGATCTGCTGGATCAGCAAACCCACGCTCTGGATCAAAGTCTGTCTCAATATCAAAGAACGCAATATTTAATTTAGGTGCGTCTTGATTGAGATAGTGTTCACTCAAACACTGAAAGATTGGATTGATATCGCTTTCAAACAAGTTTTTGCTTTTGTTTATAGCAACTTCTTTGCGAAAGTCTTTTGTATTCTTACACACAATACGTGTAAGTGGATCCCCGTACACACTTTTGTACTTGCCTTTAGGATCCTCATAATAAAATGTATATTTTGCTTGATATTCTTGATAGTGTCTTTTGCCGTCACGGCGTTCTACGACACGGATAATATCTTGATCACGATCAAACATCGCATCAACGTATGGCATTCAATTTTCTCCTCGTTGCTTTTGGCCAACTTAACCATCTACTTGCCGCTTAGGCGATTATAGCATTAATCCTACTATGTATATTATAGTTAGTCCTGTATTCATCACGACTAAACTTTTTTCCTTCCATAAAACACCTATCAACGTCCAAAGACTATTGCTTATAATAAATGCATATATGTACAAAGGATAAACATTAAAGGCAGCTAATAATGCTGCTGACAATAATGCTGCTGTACTAATCCACGCTAACCATTGATATGGCTTTTTATTAATCGAGTCTGTGTTCATCAATATACTTCATCATTCTTTTTCTATAATGTCCACGTTTAAAACTATTATAGCAATCTATTAAAGTCTTAGGTACATATTCTTTATAACTGTGTGTCTTGTATGCAACACAGTTCATAAAAATACTTCTACTGTTATCTATAGGATCATACAATTTTGAACCATCAAACCTAACTAATTTTACTTTTTCATCTGTGTTAAACTTATAGTAACACATTTCGTCACCAATTTCAACATCGATTGTATTACATTTTTTTCTAAACTTAAATGCAGGACGTACAGGCCTTGCCCAATTACTAATATCAAATGATCCCGACAACCCTAAAACATTATTAGTATACCCGTTTTCGTGGTAGTATGCTGGAAGTTGTGTCATAGTTAGTCCATCTTGATTACAAAAAAATAAAAAATCTGGATATTTTACTTGATGTACTCCAAAAGGATTAGGCTCATCTAAATAATCCGCTATAAACTTAGGAGATAAAGTACTCATTGTAGAACTTACTTTTAAGTTTATATTATCATATGTTGCATTAAATTTAATTGGAGATTTAACTACAAAGGTATTTTTTAATTCGTCTATGACGCTAGGACACTGTGACAAAAAAGGACCAAAATATTTTTTATTATCAATATTTTTACTTAATCTTTCTGGTTCAAAATAATTTAATTCAGAAACATAATGTTCCTTAATATCATTATAAAGTATAGGTGTCCAAAAAACTTCTATCATTACTTATCGTAACCTAGAGTAGCAACCAGTGTTTCTAAATCTTCGTGGGCATCTGCGTGTACATCCCAATCACGATTTTTAGCAATTTTAATTGCTTTGTTAATAAGGCTAGGTTTGATATCTAGTTCTTCTGCAACTGCCTTTACAGTTTCTTTAAGACCTGCGTTTAGATCTTCTACTTCTTGTAGTACTGTAACGCCTTCACGCACAAGACGTTCTAGTTTTGCTTTTTCTTCTGCACCGTAGGTACGATCACTCATCTTTTTCTCCTTGTGAGTATGCTAGTTAAGTATTATTATATGATATATTTAGGCAATTGTCAACATCTTTATAAACTTTTTACAGATATTGGCAATATTTGAATCTTTGTTGTTGGTATACTTAGCAAGATTAGTTATTGCGTTACTTCTTTCTCTAGAAGTCATTGCGTTAAATGAAAAAATTGGTGGGCTTGTTAATACATTATTAAAATTTCCTCGTATACCTTTTTCTTTAAGATAAAAGTATATCTTAGGAATGTCGGCTACATTTAGTTTACTAACACAGGTTGAAATTTCAACGTCAACTTTTTCGTCTATTAACCTATTTAAGTTTGCTTCTAAAGTAGACCAAGTACTATTTGTTCTTAAAAGTTCATTTTTTGGTCCTAATGAATCTATGCTACCGAAAACTTTTACATTATTAAAAAACTTCCATTTATCAATAATATTTTGTTTTTTATAATCTAATTTTGTTAGGTTAGTACTATACATTAATATACAATCTGGTCGCCCGTTTTCTATTAATTTATCAATAATATAGTAATGAAAATCATTAATTAAAGGCTCGCCGCCTGCAAAGTATACCTTTTTAACAGTTTTAATGTTATTATCGACTATCTCATATATTTGATTACTAGTCACTTTTATTTCCGAGCCATTATGTAAACTGCTACCTCCAGGACCGCACGTTTGGCATTTTAGATTACATAAATTAGTGTTACGTATATCCCATTCATCAAATTTAACAGATAGCGTTTCGTTTATATCGTAGTTCGTATGTACTCTAAGTGCGGTTTGTCGCATACTTGCAAGGTTGTTATCTTCTTTTATTTTACATCTAAAACAACCATCGTGCCATTCGTCGTTGATCATTTTAGAACGAAGCTCTTTAAAACTATCATTGTTCCAAACATCTTCAATTTGATCGGTGTTTATATTTCCAAATGATTGGCCGCTCCAGGAACAACAAGGCCGTATATCACCACTTGGCTTAATGTGTATATTAACAAACGGATGTGGACAAAGTGTATTATTCATTTAAAACACTTTTTTATTATCAAAAGCACGTTCCCAACCAAAGAACTGTGCTTTATAGTCCGAATGGTCGTCCGATGATAAATTAATCCATTCGTCTTTGCGCTGATATAGACGCATCGCTCCGTCAAACCAATCTGTGTTATCTATTATATTTTCAAGACGTTCTTTTGCAGCTTCTGCTTCTTCTACGTTATCAAAATCTTGTTCTATATGTATTACTTCCATAACTATATCGTGTGTTACATAATCTAATGAAAAGTCAATGCCCCATTTTGGTTTGATATTAAGTAGTTTTTGTAGTATAGGTCGATTAGTATTACAAACTTCTTCAATTTGTTCTCTTGCTTCTCCATCAAAAGCATAACGTGTAAGTAACATACAATGATCTAATACAAGTCCGTGTTCACTTTGTTCTACATCTGTGTACCATTCTTGTACAGGAGCAATATGATATTGTATTTCTCTGTTTAATTCAACATTGTTTGCTTCGTAATGCAAGTGTTCTAATGGTGTAGGAACTTCATAACCGTCCTTGTCAAAATCTTTGAATGGTAATGTTTCTACTTGATGTCTTGATATCGGATTGGTAAGATAAGGATGCCTAGTAAATTCAGGATATAAATTTACTAATTTCATTGATCATTTTTTCTCCGCTAATTTAGCGTAGAGAATATCCTTAATTGATTCATATTGTTTACCTTTGTGCTTTTCTTTTCTAGGTAAAACTTTTTTCTTATCTTTATGTGCGCCCATTGCACCACTCTTACGTAAGTCTTGCATAGTTTGTGCATTTGGATCACGTGGTTTAATTTTACGTTCGTCTGCTTCATTGAATCTATTCTTCATCCAATCTTCAAACTCGCGCCTAGCTGCTGGATCAACAGCAATTTTTTGTAACTTTGCTGTGTGTTGTTTTAAAAAATCTTTCCATTCTACAGCTAGTTTTGCTGTGTCTGCTGCTGATGGTCCTTTTGGCTTTTCTGGAGACTTTTTTGCATCCGGTGATCTTGGTGTTCCGTCAAGTCCTATAGCACCTTTAACGCCTTTTTCAAATGAATCTGGAGCAAGTACTCCGCCTTTTTGAGTTGCAGCAACTCCTGCACTAAACGCATCTAATGGTCCTTCGTTAACTTTTACACCAGCTAGTGCAGCAAAGTCTGCAACACTGTAATTACGATCCATTTCTAATGAACCTTGAGGCACTTCAGCACTTTCTTGCAAATAATTAGTAGTTTCTTGAGCAACTGCTGGAGCAGAGCCAGTTGCCTGTGCAGTTAATTTTGCAAGATCTTCTCTAGGATCTGTTGGATCCATTTCAAATAATTTGTGTTGTAGTTTGTGCCAATCCATTATTTCTTTGCCATCTTAGTTGCTGTTGCGTACATTACTGCTTCTGCGTCTTTGCCGTAGCGTTTTTTAAAGTCGCCCTTGGCTTTTTTCATACCTTTGACATACTTTTCTTTTTTGCCTTCTTCGCCTTTGGTTAGACTTCTTTCGTCAGTCTTTTTTTTTCGGCTAACTTTGCTTCAAGGCGTTCACCTAATCCTTTTTTCTTCTTCTTGCCACTTGCTTTTGCAGCGTGTACAGCCTTACGATGTGCAGCTGATTTAAATTTACCTTCTTGTACCGCATTACAGTTACAGTGTTTACAAGTTGGAGGGCAAGTGCAATCTTCTGCTTTTACATCTGATCCACAACATTTGTCCGAACAATGTGTATCTCTTGCTTCAGTTTTCATTGCTTTAAACTTTGCAGGATCTCCTGTGCCGCCACAGTCTGGGCAACTCTTAGGACAAGTTTCGTCACAGTCATTAGTCGATTCACCTAGCTCGCCTGTAGCTTGTTCATAGTCTAAATGATGATATACTGAACCTAAATAGTCAGCTGCTTTTGTAATTTTAGATTGTACCCAACCTTCTAAGCCTTCTGCTTCTGAAACACTTTTTAGCATTTCGTGTAGTTTGATTGAATACTTTGCTATTTTGTATAGATCGGCGCGGGCCATTTGCACTTCGTGGTCCTTTTCGGCCATATGTGCCATATCTCCTAAACCTTCTGATATTTCTTTATCTCTCATTGAGCTGCTCCATAATACGTATTATTAGTATTTATGCCTTTTTACGCTTCTTAGTCTTCTTCTTGTGGCCCATTACGTTATAATCTGCGTCAAGTGCATTTTTTACAGTGCCATCTGGATTTTTCATCTGACGAGAAACTAGTCCACCTACAGGTGTAGCAACACTTGCAACAGATCCTGCGGTAGTGGTTTCTTTAATTATTTCACTCATCTTCATTTACGCATTCCTTTTTCTTTTCTCTAATTTTCCAATGACTGATTGAAGAACATATTGTAGTACAAACTCCGCAAGCACTTGGAGTATTCCAGTCTTGTTCAATTTTCTTAAAGTTGTTTAAGTTATTTAGTATATCCGAAATACTGTAGTGTTCTATACTATTAAAATGTTCTCCAAACTTTTCTACATATTCTTTAAAATATTCATTTAAACTAGATTGTTCAATATCCATATCATTTGTTCTAGACCATCTGCCTCCTAAGAAACAACACGGCCACACTCTTTTTGTTGATCCTATATAAAGAACTTGATCGTCTTTCGGCCTACATTTAATTGATGAGTTATTTACTAAATCTATAAGTTGGAATGGAGTAACTTCGTGCATACGTTTTACAATAGGTTTAGTACCGTTATATTGATCTTGTAAGGTTTGAGGATTGTCAATATTTTTTTCATCCCCTTTATTTCCTAACCAATAAGAATGCGCAAAGTTTTTATCTTTTACGCTTATACCAAAAGATAATTCTTCTTTGTTATACGGCATAATATTCTCGAACCATCTAAATCCATATTCTTTAGAACGGTTTTTTGCTTCTTCTAATTGATGCTTGTTATGTTCAAATTTAATAAATTGCCACACTGCTTTGCCGCCTGCATCTATAAATGCTCTTGCATTTTTCATTACTACGTCATATCTTGTATTACGTCTGTACAAATGATGTGTATCTTCTAAACCGTCTATAGCAAAATATACCATTAATTTAGGAGAATATTTTGCTAATTCTTTCCAAAACGTTGTTGACTGCGCACCCCCATTAGTATGTATTCTAATTGACTGTAGCTTTCTTTCTGCTAATACTTCTATAACTGACATAGGGTCGCTATGCATTACTATGTCGCCAAAATTTCCGTTAATATAACAACTTTCGATATGTTGTAGTGCTGGGTCAAAGACTATCTTCCGAATTTCATCAGCTGATAATTCATTAGGATTTTTAGTAAGCCAGGGTTGCTCTTCTAGTGTTGTACCAAATGTTCTAGAACATTGAGGACATCTTGAATTGCACTGATTGGTTATTTCTAAATGTAATTCTTTAATTTTTGTGTACATAATTTTGCCAATATTCGTTGCGTTCGTTTGTACTTACCATCCGGGCTTCGTGTTCTTTGTACTTTTCGATATAATGTGACCATTCTTGATCATCTATACTTTTATCTTCGTGTTCTCTCCACTCCATACTATAACCATCTGGATATAGTGTGACTACGTTTTGCTCCTGCCCGATTTCATATTTGCGCACCAATGATACATCCTCGCTTTCTCACCACTTGCATTTTTAGCTTGTTTACGTAATTTTGTAACTGATCCCTTGCAACTTGCACCTGAACGTTTTACACGCCCTGGTCTGCTTTTGCCTTTACGCTTACCGTCAGCAAAGTTTTCATTTAATCCAAGTTCATCAACCATTATTTCTAACGCTGAATCTACATCATTTAACCCATTTTCTTCTTTTGTGCGCTCATACCAACTTCTTACAAAGTTTGATGCTGAATGTCCATAGGTATCTGGAGCCATCATCATTTGATAAAGAACTTGATCAGGTGCTTCTCGTTGAGATCTAACAAATTTTTTAAGACTGTCTAGGTCTGTGCTTTCGTTATATGCTTTTTTCTTCCTTCCTGCACAGTGAGCCTTTTGTGAAAATCCTTTAGGGTTATTACAGTCTATACTTTTCTTATATTTTGCACTCCACTTTTCAATTATCATTTCTAGTGTCCAAGGAAGTACAGCAACTTGCACATTTTCATATTTTAGCATTTGTAATGCGGTATACCTATGATGACCATTTACAATTTTGTAATTCTTATCTACAATAATAGGTTTATATTCACCTGCAACAATTTTATCTACCTGACGTTTAAAGTTTTCCACAATACGTTCTTCTTGCACAGGTATAATATCAGTGAGTGCAACAGTTTCAACTGTGTGTTTGATTTTAGATAATTGTTTGTTTTTGATTTGAGGTAGTTGATCTCTACGATATACCTCTATACTATGTCCGCCTTCCATAAGTGCCATCTCCATAGGTGTAAATCGTTCTGCTAATCCAAGATTAAACAGTACGTTAGTACTCTTACCTTTTACTTTTTTACTTAATGTTGGCGGACGTCCGTCTTTGTCTACCTTATTACCAAACTTTCCTGCTTCTTTAGGAATAGAATTAGTATCTACATCAGGACTAGTGTTTACGCCCTTTACAATTCTACCATCTTCTTTTATGTCTTGCCACTTCATATTACCAAATCTTTACTACGTGAAAATCTGCAGGCTTTTGTAATTTAATTTCGTTACGTTTGCCGTCCATATCAATGAATACAAAATGTTTTGGAATTGCTTTTACAATCTTTTTTGCGTGATACGTTTGTGTTTTTGACTTTTCTGTTCTTGCACCATCTGCGTGTATAGTTACTTCAGCAGGAACAGTTATGATTAGCTCATATTCTTCTCGTGTTACACGTTGCCACCAAGTTTTCAAGCTCATTTTTTCTTACGTCCTCTAAAAGTATGTCCTGTCATATAAGGTTTTGAAAACCATAATTCAAACCATTCTTTATCACCTGGTTTTATGTTTTTATCTTTTTCAATTTGTTTTAAATCGGTAGCAGTTTGACTCATATTTTCAAGAGTGTATTCTGTGTAACCTTTGAATTCGTTAACCCCTGCTAATTTTTTGATATACTCTAGTTCATCCACGATAGATCACCTTGTTCTAAAGATTCTGCATATTTCGCAGCAAACTTCTCGCCGTGCTTTTCTATCCATTTTTTAATTACAACTGCACCTAAGATAAGTGTCACAGCCATTGCAATAGTAAACTTATTGTCGATAAGCATCTGTGTTGCTTCTTCGCCGATTTTATCTGTAACCCATTCCCAGCCTTCACTTATAGCAATTGCTGCTGCACTACCACCTATAATATATTTTGCTAATTTCTTTAACAACCATTTTAATGCAGGCCACGCACCACGTACAGCAATCCAACGAAGTATCCACCATACTGCCGCACCTATAGCAGGTGCAATTTCATCTAGTTGTGCTTCTGATGCTACTAACTCTTTCTTAGACTTCCAAGCATTTTGATCGCCTTTAGCTGCTGCTTTTCTTCGAGCTGCAATTTTGTCTTGTATGCTAGGTTCGAACTTTTCTTTTTTCTTTTTAACTGTGGCTCTCTTAGGGGATCTGCCAGCAGCAAAGCCCCATACTTCGTCTGTTTTCTTTTTCTTCTTTTCGTCTGAACTATGACCAAAAGTTTTATGCACAAGTTTGTCTAGTTTTCTGTGGAATTCATCTTCTTCGTCTGATGACGCATCTTCACCGACAGGTGCTTCTGGATCACCTAGTGCTTGATTAAGTAGTTTTACAGCAACAGGTGCACCATTACCATACATAAGTTTAGCAGCATTTAGTTTATCTTCGTCTGACATTTCAGGCCAAGTAGCTCTTAGCTCGCTTGCACTTTTAATCTGCATACCTGAAAAGTCAAAGTTAATAGTAGGACCATATGCCATATAGCCCATTTCATCTGCTGTGTTTAGATCTTTACCTGTATATGTACGCAAGTATCCTGGCTCACCATTCTTTTTAGTTTGATCTGGAAGCGGATGTTCTGCTTTATCTTTCTGACTACGCACAAATACAAGTGCAGTGTCTGAATCTAATAGATCTGTATAACTTTGTGCATTAAATGGAGATTTAACTTGCATAAAGTTACTTTCAGGAACACCGGCCATTGCTGCTAATTTCTTTTTTATTTCAAAAGGAAAAGGTCTTGCTTTAGTATCGTTAGTTGCTGCTACATATACGTTACTTTGACCGAAAGTTTTTACAGCCCAATCATATAGGCTTTTATGTCCTGGATGAAAAGGATGAAACCCTCCAGGCATTATAGCGACTACTTGTCTTGCTTTTGCTTCGTAGAGCTCCCGTAGTAACATTAGTACGCTCCGTCGCGAATTTGTGTCATTTCCTCCGAAAATAATTTTTGTATAATTGATTCTTTATCTTCTGGTTGAAATACATTTTTAGGCGATCCTAATTTGAACTTATTACAATATGATTCCATTGCCATACTAGTACATTCACCTAAGCATTCGTTAGCGTCTATATTTTTGCCAGCATTATAAGAATCTTTCATCTTCATAATTGCAGGAAATAGTTGTTTTCTATAAAACATAGGATCGTTACGCATATAGATACAAACGTCATCTACTACGTTAAAAGGTAATTTACTGTCAAATGGCTGTGCAAATTCATCAATACGCATATTACCACTTCCTACAAGACCAGTAACGTGCTTTTGTGCGTGGACCTGGATTATCACAGTTGTGTCTAGCACGGAATGAACGTCTACGTGCTGGATTTGATTTCTTAATACGCATATTAGGATCGCCAAAGTTTACTTTTTTAATGTTTTTGGTCTTTGGATCTCTTACATATACTTTAAACTTTTTAACATCGCCTTGCATCGGCTTGCCTAGTTTAACTTTACGTCCACGGTATTCTGCTTCGTCCATTTCGTCATCTTCGTTGAACCACATTACACCGTATGCTTCATAAAATTCGTCACCGTCGTAAGTTTCTTCGTCAATCTCTGCATCAGCTGTACCCATTTCGATATCAAAGTCTTCGTATCCTTGTTCAAACATTAGGTTTGCTAAACGTTGTGCATATTCATCTGCTTCTTCTTCATTAAGTTCTCTAGGAAGTGGAATTTGTAAAATAGTACAATCCTGTTCAGTTTCATATATTTCTTGTGTTGGGAAAATGCTTTCATCTAATTTCTTAGCATTTTCTTGTTTTTCCATAACTACTCTTACAAAATGTTCCATTATTTTACCTTTAATGATTTAATACTATTGAATTAACTGTGCCGTCGGTCCAATTTATAACTTTTGCTCTTACATAAACATAGTTCCCGGTAAAAGAGCTAATAACGCTACTTGTTTCTTGACTAGCAATATAAGAGTCAACAGTAAACCAGTCAGTTTCTGCAGGTTCTGTAGACAGTGTTCCTTGGATTAACAAATCTCCTGTTAGTCCTGTAAAATTGTATTGTACAGTATGTAACCCGTCACTACGTCCGTAGTAACCGTCACCTTTAAATTTATCTCCAGTCACAGTTTCAGATGTGCTGTCTCCTGGATGTGTTTGATTTGTTAAAATATTTTCACTATTACTTGGCATAATACTATTTATCAATATCGCCTTTGTATACTAGTTTCTCAATATTTCTAATAGTTGCACCTACAAGTAATGTAACTAGATTCAAAACCTTTTCATCTCTTACATACATATAAAATCCATTAAGATATCCGTATTCTTCTAGATTTTCTAATGCAATTTTTCCTAATTTAGCTTTATCTTCATTAGCACGTACCCATCTTGCAAAATCTTTACCATTACAACGTTTATTATTGAAATTTACTTTATACGGTAAAGTAGGTACTGTATCAACTAATATGACTTTTGTCTGGGTTTGCAGATAATCGATGTATTTAGGATTAGGTCCATAAAATTTTATGTTTTTTGTTTTAAGAACTTTAGCAATATCCTTAAGGAATAGGTCATTATTAGAAAATATAGTAATACTTGAGTTAGGATCAATTCTAATTTTATAGTCGTTTGCTTGTTTTAATTTATTATAAATTTCTTTCGCATCTAAATAGTCATTTTCAGGCATTCTAACTTCTGTGCGAAATATTTTCCGCATAAGTGGTTCACCTAACCGATATAATTCAGTATATTCATCTAGCTTTTCTCTTGTGTAGCTTAATTTACTCTTTTGTAGTTCGGTACGAAATATAAAGTTAAGCTGATTACTAAATGAAATTTTATACAAATACTTTTTATAAAATAATTTGTTAGATTCACACAGTGTCAAATTGTTCATCACGCACACAGTCCAATTTTATTTCTGACTCTCTGAAATCAATTATAACTTTGCCACCGCCTTTAAGGTCACCAAACAGAATTTGTCTTGATAACGGCCGTTTTATTTCCTTATCAATAACTCTCTGCAAAGGACGAGCACCATTTTTTGGATCAAATCCTTTGTCTACTAGGTAATCAAGTGCTTCGTCGGTAATTTCAATAGCAATATCTTTGTCTTTTACCATATCTTTAAGTTCAACTAGGAATTTACCTACGATCTTCATCATCACTTCCTTGCCAAGTTTAGCAAAAGTAATAACACCGTCAAGTCTGTTTCTAAACTCTGGTGCAAAATATCTCTTAAATTCTGTGTCTTCGTATGTAAATTCCGCATCATCACCAAAACCGATACTATTTTTCTCTGCTTGCGCTGCTCCTAGGTTTGTAGTCAATATTAGTGTAATATTCCTTGCATCGGCTTCCTTACCATTAGATCCTGTTACTTTACCATTATCCATAACTTGAAGTAAAATTTGTGAAACGTCAGGATGTGCCTTTTCAATTTCATCTAACAACAGAACACAATTTGGGTTTTCTTGTAAACGCTCAATTAATTGTCCATTTGATTCTTCGTGTCCTACATAACCTGGAGGTGATCCAATAAGTTTTGCAACTGAATGTTTCTCCATATACTCGCTCATATCAAAACGTACAAGTTTAACACCAAGATTCTTAGCAAGTGCTTTAGCAGTTTCAGTTTTGCCTGTGCCTGTTGGACCCATAAATACAAATGCACCTACTGGCTTATCATCTGGTTTCAGTCCTGCTTGGCTTACAAGTATTTTATCAACAATACTTTCAATAGCAGTATCTTGACCGTAAACAACTTTTTTTAGATTGTCTTCAAGATGCATTAGGTTTTCACTTTCTTTTTCAGCAACCTGTTCAGCTGGCAAATTTAATATTTTAGAAAGTTCGTATTGTATTTCTTTTTCAGCTACAATTTTGTCGCCTACGTGATCGTCATTTAGTTTAAATCGAGAACAAGCGATATCAATCAAATCAATAGCTTTGTCAGGCAACTTTTTATCACTTTGATATTTTACTGAAAGTTTAATAGCTGTATTAATAGCTTCTTCTGTAATTATTGTATTATGATAGTCTTCATAATATTTCTTAATACCCTTTAAAATGTCTGCTGTTGTTTCCTTAGAAGGTTCACCAATAGTTACACGCTGGAATCTACGCATAAGAGCACGGTCTTTTTCAAAGTATTTCCGATATTCTTCCCAAGTGGTTGAAGCAACTACTTTTAAATCACCCTTGGTAAGTGCCGGCTTTAGCATATTAGCAAGATCGTTAGAGTTACCACTTCCTGCTGCGCCAGCTCCATTCATCATATGTGCCTCGTCAACAAACATAATGGTTTTACCTTGCTTAGTAAGTGCTTGCAGTACAAGTTTAAAACGCTCTTCAAAGTCGCCACGGTATTTAGAACCAGCAAGCATAGCACCAATATCTAAATTATAGACTTTATATTCTTTTAGAAAGTTTGGTACGTCATTATTTTCAATTTTCCAGGCCAATCCTTCTGCAATAGCTGTTTTACCAACGCCAGGATCACCTACCATTAAGACGTTATTCTTTTGTCTACGACCAAGAGCAAGTGCAAGACTTTCTAATTCTTCTCCTCTACCAATTATAGGATCGACTTTTCCACGCTTAACTTCTTCATTTAAATTTGTTGTGAATGCACGTAAAGCCCTTCTAGCCTCACTAGAAATTTCTTCCTCTTCTACAAGTTCTTCTTGTAGTTCGCTATTCATAAATTCAGCAAATTTAAACTTTTCTACTCCGCCCTTTTCTAAAAAGTATGCACCTACAGTTTTCTTTTCACTCAAAATACTTAACAAAATATCAGTAAGTTGGATTTCTGATCGTCCTGCAAATAATACTTGTGTGAATGCTCTATTTAATGCACGTTCTACAGTAGCAGTTTTACGTGGCTTGTAAGACTCTTGGTCAGTTTTTATTTCTTCGCTTTGTGTTTTTAGATGGTGTTCTATATTTGCCTTAATATAATCTACATCTGCTCCATACATTGTCATAATATTGACAAAGTTTTCTTCACAAAACATAGCATAAAGCAAATGTTCTAATGTAACATATTCGTGCTTTAATTTTTTTGCATCTTTAATACTTTTTTCAAAAACTAATGCAAGGTCCTTACTTGGTTCTACCATTATACATCTTCCTATTAATCTGTGTAAACTTGGTTACGAATAACCGCTATCGAATGCAGAATTCTTTCTTCTTCTATTTTTGGTACATCTGATTCTATACCAACATACAAGTTGCCTTTTTTGCCTGTGTTAAGATTTGGTATACCGTAACCTGGAATACTAAAAACTTGACCGTGTTTTGTGCCTTTTGGAATATTTAACTTTACTTTTTTTCCATCTAATGTATTAACTATTATAACACATCCTAATAATAAGTCAAATACATTTATAGTTTTTTTTGTTATTAAATTATCGCCTTCTCTATCCCAGTTCTTTTTTGATTTTACGTGTATTCTTACATTTAAATCACCTCTAGGAAATTGTCTGTGTCCATCATCACCTAAACCTTGGTATTTTATAGTATCACCTGATTTTGCGCCTGGAGGTATTTCTACATTAACAGTCTCTAATTTTTGTGATTGTAGTCTATATTGTATAACTAAATTTTTTCCAATTATAACTTCATCAAATTCAATAGTTGCACCTACTGTAATATCTCTATTTCTAGGGGCATTATGCTGTTGATGAAACCCTTGTCCAAATATATGATCAAACGGAGTACCTGCAAAAGGATTACCACTTGAAAAATGGTTAGAATTAAAATTAAACTGTGGTTGCGGATTATCGTATGCAGCTTTTTTATCTGCATTACTGAGCACTTCGTACGCAGAATTTATTTCTGCAAACTTATTGTGGTCACCACCTCTATCTGGATGGTGTTCCATTGCTTGTTTTTTATATGCTTTTTTTATTTCCTGGGGCGAAGCATTTCTACTAACGCCCAGTATCTGATAGTAATCCATAGTAATACTTAGCGTTAGTAGATTAGCGTGTCAGTTATATATGACTACTTAGCTTTACCTTTGTATGCTTGCGCACCAAAGAATGCCATAACAATCGCTGCTACTGAAACAAAGTATGTTGCTGCCATTGAACCTAGTACAGTTGCAGAATTATCTAATCCAAAGTAACTAGCTGCTACGACTGCAAAAGGATACAATAGCATACCAAACAATGCAAACCAAGCCATAGAACGCTGTGCATCACGCATAGCATCTTCATCTTCTAGAGCTTTCCGTTTAAATTCTAAATGCATTTCCATTTCCTGTTGAGAAATGTGCCCATCACCATTCATATCAGCGCCGTCTAATAAAGTCCCTCTATCAACAGTCATTCTTTCATATGATACTTCGGGTGCAGTTGCAGGTGTAGCAGGAGCAGGATCTGCTGGTGGTTCAGGATTCTTTGGTACTGATGCTACTTTTGTTTTACTTTGTAAATCTTCTGGTTTTTTGCGTGGCATTATTTTCCCTCCTTAATAAGTGTGTCAATCTTATGCCCATTTTCATTAATACGTCTCTCGTTAACTTCTGGAGTCGCATCAAAAATTATTTTTTCTATCTTTAGTCCTGGTATTCTTTCATTTGGTACATAGCGCCAAATGTAGTCACCGTCAAATTCACCACCACTTTTGTGAATTCCAAATACAGTTTCTGTAGTTCCTATCTTTACAATTAATGCTCTTTCGCCATCTAATATAACTTTATCGCCTTCTTTAAAAGCAGGATTCATTTTAAAAGCCATACCTTTTGCAATTTTAGTTGCATAGTCTTTAAACATTAGTGTTACTACTAGTGCAACTAGTGCTGCAATAAAAGGTGTTGCTAGTTCTGCTAATTCGAGCCCTACGCCCCCTGCGCTCATTATTTCACTTTCCACGTTTCTTCTCCAATGCTTTTAGCCTTTGATCTAGTTCAGGCCAAACTTCAAATTCGTGTAGTTCTTTAGGAGGATGACTGTTAGTTTCTAATTGACGAATACGTGCTTCTAGTTC
>Ga0255772_10003222_pt1 | contig 15704 bp, 7 predicted proteins | sample 071ome_34_FD_179970 | JGI IMG/M metagenome (GOLD analysis project Ga0255772, IMG submission 179970) | Coastal salt marsh microbial communities from the Groves Creek Marsh, Skidaway Island, Georgia - 071411BT metaG (version 2) | ecosystem: Environmental > Aquatic > Marine > Intertidal zone > Salt...
AGAAGATATCTGGTCTGCAGATTGTTTTGTAATTCCAGTAAAAGTATCTCCAAAGTTTTCTAAAAATTTTCCTAGTGATATTCCTAATTTATCTTCTACAGATTTTAAGTTTTTCTCAAAGAAGGTGTATCCAGAACCATCAGTCTTTCTAGTTAAGTTAAGACCTAATGATTCAATAAATTGTTTTAGTATTGTAGTTCCAGACTCTTCTCTATTGATTCTCTGTAGACCAAGATTGTTAAATGCATCAACAATATTTTTTATATTCCTTAAATCAGCATTAGTCATGAATTGCTCTTCTTCTCTTAATCTATTAGATTCCATATTAAGAGCAGTTCCTTGTTTATAAATTGGAGATAAAAGTGGATTGTATATAAATTTCTTATATTCATCTAATAGTCCTGCTTCTTCAAAAGAACCTCTAAACGTATCCATAGCTTGTTGGTAACTCATTTTATCGCCCATTTGAGCTGTATTAACATCTGATACATATTCATTGAATTCTTCTTCGATAGCTTTATTTTTGTTTTCATCATATATAGATGGTTTTGTTATCTCAGCACCACCAGGTCCAAATATGCTATCAATACTTCCTTCTTGATATTTTTCTAATGCTTCAATTAATCCATCTACCTCTGATGTGATAGCTCCATATGAATCAGCTAAAGTAGAAAGTGTATCTATATGAGGACCAATATTCTCTTCAAAATAATATATTGCAGATACTAGTGCTAAATCAGCTTCTACTGCACCTTCAGTAGCTGCTGAATATTTATCTTGTGCTGTTTTTACTCTTAGAGTCATTTGCTCTTGTTCATCTAGTAATCCAAAATATTCTTCTCTTGTAGATACAAGCTCTTGGTCTATTTTTAAAGCAGCAGCTTGTGCATCTTCATATTCTGTTTGAGCATCAGCTAGTTGTAAGAAAAACAACTCTTTATCTTCTTGTGTTTTAAATTCACCTTTCATTTCAGAAAGTTCTTCTTGTGCAGCTTGGAACTCTAATGCACTTATGACACCTTTATCGTACATTCTTGCAAGAGTATTAACCTCTTGTTCTTTATCCTGTATCGCGAGAGCTTCTTTTGCAGTATATTCACCAGCAGCTCTCTTTTCCATCTCTCTTAAAGAAAGTAGTTTTTGTAATATTCCAATACGTTCTTTAACAGTTACGTTACCTGCTTTTCCTTCTTGTTCTAATTTATTTAACCTCTCTAAAGTATCTCCAATTCTATCTTGTAATGAAGCTTCGTCTCTTAATTGTTTTGCGTAAGCTGCTTTAGATTGCATTACATTTAATAAAGCAGAGTTTCTAGCTCTTTCAGCTCCTGTTAATTGAGTTACCATCTGGAAAGCTTTTTGTTGGTCAGATGTGTATTGTTGTGCTTTAGAAGATACACCAGCCATAAATGCTTCAAGGAATGTTTGGAAATTTCCTTCACCATAAGTAGAGGCTATAAATGCTGAAAATGCTTCTACGTTTCCACCGAATCTTTTTATTAATTCTGCAAAGTCATCAAATGCTGCATTTACTCCACCAGCTGACCCAAAAGCTCCTCTTAAACCATCTACAAAACCATTTGCTACATTTTGTCCGTATTGTGTAAATAATTTAGAGTTTGAATTAATTCCTAGTATTGCTCTAAATGCTTCCGCACTATTTTTAGCCATATCCTGCATAGCTAATTTAGTTTTTGGTATTCCTTCATTTATACCTTGTGCAAATCCACCACTTGTCCAGTTACCAAATTGAATCATAACTTTAGATGGTGAACCGAATCCAAGTGCTTCTTTAAGTGCGGCTACAACCTCTTCACCCATTTCTCCAAACATTTGTCTTATAATTGGGAATCCATCTTCTATACCCTTTACAAAGCTTTCTGTTATCTGAATACCCATGTTGTTCATTTGGTCCATATAGGCATCATCCATTAATGGAGACTTAACACCTACATCAGAAGCAGTTGCAGGAGCAACTTTAATTAATTCAAACTCTAAAGCCTGTGCAGCCATTGGGTCTTCTAAAAGTCTAGCCGCTAAATCTCTACCACCTAGACCCATTTGTAGCAATCTATCTGCTGTAAATTCAAATCCTTTTGTTCTTAATTGTGCAATATCTTTTTCATACGCTTCTATAGCTTTTCTGTTATCTTGTAAATTATTTAAAAGTTTACCGAATGATACATCTGTTAATTCTGCGTCTTCTAATGGTTTTCCTAGTGCAGTAGCAGCTTCTCTTATTTGTTTGAAAGCCTCTTTAGCTTTAATTGCAAGTCTTAATGACATTTCGGCTGTTATGCCAAATTCGTCTTGCATCTTTTTGTTAGCGTCTGTTATTTCATTAGATATTGCTAATTGAGCATTCTTGTAAAGCTGTAACATCTTAGTTGTACTACCGCTAGCTGCTAAAACTTCTCTTTCAGTTAAATAACCTGCAGTTGTCATTTCGTCTAAATAAATTTCTAACATATCTCTCAATGCACCCATTGCATCAGAGTCTTCAGGTAGCATTTCTAATGTATCTGCAATATCAGAAATACTCTTACCAGCAAGATTGTTAAATGTTTCCATGAAAACTAAGAAGTCTAATATTGCCTTACCAACTTCAGTGTCAGTAGCATCTGGCATTTTTACTCTGAATGCTTCTGCTAAACTTGTAAATACTTGATTTAACTCATGCTCAAGCAAATCTGAACCACCAATACTTGATATCATACTTTCAGTAAATCCTTGGAATAAATTACCTTTTCCTATTCTTGCAGCTAGTTCATCACCTTTTACTTGTGTATATGCAGTGTATTTATCTAATATATTAAAGAGTCCTGTACCTATATCGGCAGAAGCAAGTCCAAATTCGTTCAAATCCATATCTGCCATTGCTTCTGTATATAAGTCTTGGAATACATTAAATGGATTATCATCTCCAATCATTGCATCAATTATTTCTCTACTTGTACCTTTAAAGTAAGATGATAAATAAGTTCCATCAATATCTTCAGAGAAGAGTAATTCATCAAATATATTTTGGAATGTAGGTATTTCACCCATTTCAAATATGCCTCTAATAGCTTCTCCAACTGGGACAGCTATTCTATCTTTTATTTGTTGTTCTGTATCACCAGTTACTTTTTCAAGTAGGTGGAAGTAGTTTTTTGCTAATGCTCCTTCATCAACTTGATTTTCAACAAGTAGCATTCCATCTAAAAATGCTTTACCTAATTGCTCAGAAATATTTTTATTTTGTTTAGCTAATGCTTTCTCTTGCTCTTTTACATATTCTTCTAAAGTCTCAGCAATTGTAGTTTTTCCATCAGGTGAAAATACATTTTGTTCTTTTGCTAAAAGTTTTCTAGCTTCAGCTAGCTTGATTGTATTAGCTTGAAGCTCTTGGAATTCGTTAGTAATTTCTCTTAATGAGTTTTTATATTCTTCTAATCCTTTTGCTTCTGCACCTGCTCTAGCAATCATCTTTATTACTGGAGCAATTGCACGCAGTATAAGTAAAGCCCAACCTCCAAACTTTAATATGCCTTTAAATATTCCTACAAACCTTGCACCAGATACTGTTGCTTTATCAAAATTCTTAGCTAAATCTGCTGTAACTTTAACATCTTTACCTCTGAATTTCATAGTTTCAAATCCACCAGTAGAAGCTAACTGTCTAGATTTTTCTACCATTGATGCTACTTCAGAATCTAATCCTCTTAGTATTAATTTTCTTCTACCTCTAGTAAAGCTCTTATTACCTTTTCCATATAATCCATCAAGGAACTCATCTAATTGTTTATTAGCGCTTCTACTACTTACTGGGCCAGCAGAAGTTTGTAAATCTCTTAGTTGTCTCTTAAGGTCACCTAACTTAGGTAAAGCTTCTTTAGCTTTTGTTCTGTTAAGTTTAGCCTGAGCTCTTTCTTCTATTCTTAGAGCAGCAGCGTTTGCTTTTCTAGCAGCAAATTCTTTAAATTTATTAGCTAAAGTTTTCTTTTCAACCTTATCGGCAGCTTCAGTAACTGTAACATTTGCAGCTTTTACTTTTGTTTCAACTTTTTCAGCAGCAGCTTTAACTTTTTTAATAACTGCTCCTCTAGCTTCAACTTTATTTAATCTTTCAGTAATTAAACGTTGTTTTTCTAATAAATTTGCACGCATTGCAGCAGTTCGTGATGGTTCAACTCTAAGAACATCTTGTGCTCCAGTAGAAGCTGGTAATTGTCCAAATGGTTTTTTACCATGTGCTGTTACTGGAATTCTAGGTTTTGGTGCAGGTAAAGCTTTAGGCACTCTTCCTGCAGGTAATGCTTTAGGAGCACGCAAAGCCATATTCTGTATAAATGACCTACCCATTTTTGCAAAATCAAATTGGAAGTTACTTCTTGAGAATTGTATTAAACTCTTTAGGTTTTTAAGAATAAATCCTATACCAGCAAATGCACCACCTAGATTAACGAATGCTGCTCCTACTCTTGCTGCTGCAGCATTTAATACATTAGAAAGTTTTACAGTTTGTAACATAATTGCATCTGACAATGCAGCATATGCTTTATTAACTCTTTGTTGCATTCTTATTATTGCATTAGGAGGTTGAGGACCATAAGTTCCAAACCTATCAGCTCCATAAACATTTCCAGCTTCAGGGTCAAAACGTAGTTTTTGTAACCTACCTCCACCTGCTGATGGTATTTGTGTTCCTCTAGGATATTTTCTACTTGCTTCAAAGAGAGTTCCATCGCCTTTAGTACTTTCAAAGTAATTGGCATCACGTATCATCTTTCTTCTTCTATTAAGAATTTTGTCAATTCTCATTTGACGCTTAGCGTCTTCAATAACTGCTCTATTTTCCTTTATTTGTCTAATACGTGCTCTTCTTGCAATATTTCTTGCAGCTTCAGCTCTTACATCGGCAATACCAGGACCTCTAGTAGCTGATTGTGTAACTCTATCTCTTTGTCTAGCAAGTCTTCTAACTAACTCTTCTCTTCTTGACATTGGACGTTCTGCTAAAGATGCAAACTGTCCTCTTATGGAAGCAATTAAAGTTTGGAATATATCTTTCATTGCAGAACCAAATGCTTTGAGTGGAATTAGTAGTCTTGCTACTTGCGCATTTAAAGCGCGTAATATTTTTTCAAATTTAGTAAAGAATATAATTGCTGCAGGGTAAGTAGCTTCTAGTCCCCTTGTTCCAGTTACTCCTGGAATAGTTGCTAAAGCTCTAGAGCCTGCTCTTGCAGGTAATTGAGGAAGTTGTTTAGGTGCTGGTAAAAGATTCTTAGCTGCTGATACTCTAATAGAATCAGCTAGAGTTTTTAATGGACGAAGGAAATAATTTGCATCTAATCCTTTTTGTAATCTTGGGATTTTAAAAGACCTTGTTCCTGTGTATTCAATAGGTCCTGAAGGTAGTTGAGGTAATTGTTTCGGCATCATGCCCCTTATGTTCCTCATCGGTCCTATAAAAGATAATTTCTTTGCCATTCCAATTGCTTCTGTTGGAATTCCTGATAATGTTCTGAACATTGCTAATTGTGCTTTTAGCATAAGTGTTTTTAGCTTTCCAAACAATTCAACATTTCCAGACATTTGTCTTTGTATTGAATATATGAACTTATCGTATAAAGTTAAATTTTGATAATTTAAAGCACCTAGTTTTCTATTAAACTCTAAAGCATTTTCTGCCATTTCTGTTTGGCCTTCTATAATTTCTCCAGATGCAATCTTATTTCTGTATTGTTGAATTATATCTTTTTCAGTTCGCATAGTTGTAGTTGCACCTTGAGATATAATTTCTCCTGCTTCATTGTAAATGTCTGATACATTTTCTACTACTTGAGTAGTTATTTCATCAAACATTTCTTTTGTAATAGTTCCTGCTGATAAATCTCTTAGTAGTCTAGACATTATGTTTCCACCACCTTTACCAGTGTCCTTATCAAATGGAGATAAAAATTCATCTAAAGTTTGTGGAGCTTTTGCTTGTATTGAGAATGGGTCGATACCTTGCATGAATGCATCTGCTACTGGCCTATTTCTAAAATATTGTTGTCTTGCTAAATTTTCTTGTCTTCTTCTTTTACCACCTGTGAATCCAAACATATTAAGTAATCCCATTCCAGGCATAGCCATAACTTTATCCATCATTGATATTCTAGAACCTTGAAGTCCTCTCATTCCAAATCCTGCACCAGTTTTTTCGTCATATAAAACACTTGATTCAAATGATTTACCTGTAGGAACACCTCTCTGAGCAGCGACATTATTTAAAGCATTAATACTTTCTGATGCATTTTCAAATATTCTTAAAGCAACAGCCATATCTCTTACATTCGAATTCATTTGTTTAAATACTGTTGATATAGCTAAAAGAGGTCCTAATACTTTAGCAACAGTAAAACTTATTTTTTCAAAATTATCCATAATTAAATATGTAATATTTGATATTTCTTCAACTAAAGCTTTAGCTGTCTCTAAACTTCCAGTATCTTGTGCTAAATTTAAAAATCCTGCTGAAGTAATATTTTTTAATCTTGCTATTTGTGAAGCTAAAGTATCATATCTTCTTTCTGCTTCTAAGTTAAGTGCATTGTTTTCTACGAAAGCTTTATTAGCAGTATCTATAGCATCAAATAATGTATCGTTAGCTTTAGATAAAGCAAGTATTGCTTTTCTACTTCTAACTTGTCCTAGTCCTAATTCAGATAATATTTCTAAACTTGTCTTACCAACTTTTGATGTGTCGTCTAATCCTTTAATAAATAAAGCAATTGCTTTTGTAGAATCAACAGCGAATAAATCTACGAATTCTTTCATAGAAATTCCAGCAGTTGCTGCGAATATTTCTAATTTACTTCCACCTAATTCTACTGCAGTACTAGCCTCATTCATTAACCTAACTATTGCAGTTGCACCTGCTTGTGCTGGCTGACCAATAGCTCTTAAAGCAGTTGAAAAAGCTAAAGCATCTACAGCAGCATTATTTAAAGTTCCTGATATCTGTGCAGTAGCTGTAGCAATTTGCATAGCTGCATTTACAATTTCAGATTCAGTTGCAGCAAAGTTGTTACCTAAGTCAACTAATGTTGCACCTAAGTTATCTAATTCATCTACTGAACTTCCTGTTATTTCTTGAAGTCTAGCCATTGATAGTGCAGCTTGTTCTGCACCTAAGTTTGTGGCTACTGTTAATTTCTGTATTACTTTAGTAAAAGAAACAATATCTTTTGCACTTACACCTAACTGACCACCAACAGCTGCAATCTCATTTAATTCTCTAGTAGTGACTGGAGATATTTTTGAAAGTGTTATTAATGAATCTGCAATTTGTTTGAATGCTTTATCAACATCTTTTACTTCTGGACCAATATTTAATGTTTTCTTAACAGCTACAAAAGATTCTTCAAATCTAGATGCAGTAGCGGCAGCTATAGTCATACCACCAGCAACAGCACCAAAAGCTGCACCTGATGCAGACATTAATCCTCTTAATGTATTAGATACAGCAGCTGTGGATTGTTGTATTCTTGCAGCTTCTCTTTTTATCTGTTGGTTGGCTTGCTTTAACGTTTTATCGTCAAAGCCCATTACTATTCTAGCTTCAAGAGAATATGCTGTAACGCTATTTCTGGCCATTTAATTACCTATAAATCTTTTAAATTAGTTCTAGCACCGAGACCATCCGACTGAGCAATGAATTGGTCTAGACTCATTCTACTACGAGGCCTTCCTCTTCTGTTTGCTTTCGCATCTAATTCAGCTTTATAATTTGAACGACCTGATGATGGATTGTAATCATCGTCATCATCAATCAAACCTTTATCTCTCATTGCTTGTTCGTAGTGTTTAGCAAAAAATAGAGATTTATCCATAGGTAATCCTGCCATCAGTAATAAGAACCTACGCCAAGTTATATCTAAGGGACTTTCGATTTTATACCATCGTAAAAAATCAGCTTCTAGTTTGTTCCACTCATAGATTACATCCATGAGTGAGAAGTTTATTCTTTTGGGTCGTCTGAACCTTCTTCAGCTACTTCCATTTCAACTTCATCATCATCGCCACCAATACCATATTCGTTAAGAAGCCATTGAAGTAATTCATCTAATTGATTCCATGTAGCACCATCGTCTAACATATTTTGTAGATTTTCCTTACCTACTAATGACTCTAACCATTCTGGTAATGAGTTTGTAGCCATACCACCAGATTCGTCCATAAATCTCATTTGAGTTAGAACTACTCTAGCTGGTAGTTGTGAAGGAAGTTCATATTCTGAACCCGCCATTTTGAATTTAATTGGCTTTTTATCTGCTTCTGTTATTGCAGCATCAAAGTCTTTATATTTTTTGTCGACCATACCGACCTATCTCCTATTGTAAATTAATACTATATCAACTATTAGTTGACATCAAATGTTGTTGTGTCGTTAGTGTTATCAACAATCTTGAAAAGGTGATATTTACCACCTGTGCTTCCAACGTTAAATGTTGAATCAGGAACTAACAACTTAAACTCAGTTGCAATTACCACTTTTTGTGGAGCCTTTGCGTGTGACATTGAGAATGCACCGACTGATACTACTCTAGGCATTTGAACATGTCTGTCTGCACCTGCTGGTCCTTCTGCAATTAGCAATGCTGCTAATTCGCTGAAAGAGTCAGTAATAGGTGCTTTGACAACATCATATCCTGATGCGTAGTCTGAATCGTCTTCACTGACATAACTGTCAGTTTGTCCCATTGCTACTGAAAGGTTTTTAAGTGAAGCTTGTGAAAGTTCACCCATTAGTCTTGCTTCCTGAGCAGTTTTAATGGTTTTAATTGGGTCTATTTCTTCTGCAACTAGAATGTCCTCGAAAGTTCTATCCATTTCGAGAGTCCAACCATCTTCAGAATATCCAATGTCTCTCCAATCTGCTGATGCTGTTGAAACGCTTTCAAAAGCGCCTGAACTATCATCACCTGGATAAGCTAATCCTGAAGCAGTTCTATCTGCAACATAAAGAACACCAGTACCAACTAATACCTCATTAATTGCACCACTTGTATATGTAGCCATTTATCTACTCCTGCTCGTCTAATCCGATACTATCTTCGAAGATAGCCTCATCTTCGTGAGACTCTTCAATCGTATCCTCATTATCTTCTACTGCTTCATCGTCTTCCACAGTAGAATCAGCTTCATCAAGTACTGCTTCGTCTTCCTCAATATCAACAATGAATATATCCATGTTGTTATTAAGTAGGCGTTCAGCGTCTTTCGCCTCAACCTCGACCCATTCTTTCGAAGTAAAAGTCATGCCAGTCACTGTATCACGGACAGTATCTGCCTTTGAAAACAAAGGACTAACCTTAATCTTTACTTTCGAATCTTTTTGTTTATCTTTATTATTGTTAAACATAATACTCAAATGTTATAGGATGTTTATAAAAGTAGTGGTATTTAAAAAAAGTTTATACAGCTCGATACATCATTGCAATACCTACATCGTATCTACCTAAACCAGTTTGATTTTCATTTACTCTTGTAGGCATTTGAGGAATATCTATACCAATGATTTTTGCTCTAGTTGATGTAGTGTCTGTTGTGATATATTCATTTTCCATATTGAAACATTCTTGTACAATAGCATTAGCAACTTCCATAGCTTTTCCATAATCAGGAGCTGATGTATTTCCATCTCCACCCCACTGTCCTGCAAAACATTGAACAGGTATAATTGCTGATTGTATATGTACTTGTGATGTTGGTCTTACTAAACTACCACCAGCTCTTTGAAAAGTTATAAAAGGCATTTCAGCATCTCTTGGTAATCTTGTAGCTATTCTTGTTCCAACTAAATCAGTTATGCTTGTTTTATTAAGCAAAAACTGTCTGAAAATAATTTCAGCGTCTGGTGGTACTGGTTGATTAGTTGTTGGCATTAAAATGCTCCATGTATTCCTCTATTGCTTTTGTTTTTATAGTAATGGTAAATATCTCTAAGTGAGTGATTTGAGCTTTCTAAACCTTTGTTACCTTTAAGTTCAGATTCAAGATAGTGTAATCCAACTCCTGGATGTTGAAGAAACTTTTCAACAAATATTTTTCTATCTCTTTGAGCTTTACCACCATTACCTTTTCTTGCTTCATTAACTAAAGCCAGTATAAATCTTTTAGAATCTTCAAATCCTACTTTATGAAAATATGCACCTATAGTGCCTTCAAACTGAGAAAATTCAATTGCATTAAGACTGGTATGTCCAGTTCTTAATCTAGTTTGTTTAAAGTTATCATATAAAGAACCTTCAGGGTCTACGTATAAATGTAATTTTTTGTCAAAGAAGTCTTTTGCTAAATTTTCAGGAGTTAATATTTCTGTGATTGCATTTTGTGAGAAGCTTATGAAATTATAAATATCGTCAGGGTATTCTCCTTTTTTATTCTTAAATTTCTCTGTAGGGCTTATTTTTCTTGCATCATGTACGTTGACACCAGAACCATCTCTACTTCTACCATCAATAGAGCCAACATTTTCAAGATGTGGTGATGTTCCTTTTCTTTCATAATACTCCATAAGTTTTTCAGCATATATTCCTTCTCTAGTGCTGAAACTAAACTTGTAAGATAGTTGTCTAGCTATTTCTTGTGTTCCATGATATGCAGCATCATCTTCAAAAATAATATCTTTCATTTCTTTTATAACTTGGTCCATATCTGCACCAGAAGTTATACTCACTACACCTTTTTTTACTTCAATATTGTCAGATTTGTAATTTTTCTTATTTACAGTGTTACCAACAAAATCATCATCTAGCTCACGTTCTGCAATTCTATTATCTTCTTCAATAGCTTGTTCAATAACATCTTGTAATCCGTCTTCACCGATTTGTATAACGACATCTGAATCTACTACTTTTTCAATAATTCTATTTGTATTCATATTATTAATAATAAATCTTGATTTATTAACATCTAATAAACTTTGTGCTACTTTTAATTTATCTTGATGGGTTCTTGCCATATCGAATGCTGCTCTTAATAAACCTGTAGTATCAGTAGTAGCTGCAAATCCTTGTTCTAGTAAAATTGAAGTTCTTTCTAATGCATTCATCATATTTCCTGGATTATCAAAAGAACCTCCAGAAGATAATCTTGCCCAAACTGTTTGTATAGCATTACCAACTTTGCTAGCTGTACTTGCAGCAACTAATCTAACCTTTTGCTGAATTATAGCTCTTTCACTTGCTGGTAACATTTTCATAACATCTTTTAAAGCTTTTTCCATTTCTGCTAAATATAAAGTTGTTAAATTACTTTTAGCTCTACCGCCAGACAGTGCTTCTCTAATCATTCCAATTTCTGAATTAGGTCCTTGTGGTAAACCTGCCATTGTTTGGTAATTAGGTATCTCTATCCTATTCAAACCAATTGCATTAGCCAATCCACTTCTAACATGAGAGGCTCTAGTTCCAATCATATTTTTTAATGTTTGAAACTGATTAACTCCTAACAAACCTTGCATCATAAATTCAGAGTTATTTAGTAAATCTCCTACTGCTTGTGTATATTCAGGTTGAAATTTACCAATTCTAGTTCTAGTATTACTTAAATATCTTCTAGCTTCAACACTATTTGTTCTTAACAATCTTTTATATATCTGTGCATCAAACACTGGCATATAAGGAAGTCTTCCAACGATACTTTGACCTTCTACTTCATATACGCTTGTATGTTGAGCAGGAGTAATTTCTGTCATTTTTCCAGTAGATTTGTTAAGTACAAATCCACCACCAATACCAGCCTGTCCAATTTGTCTTTTTACTATACCTAAAGAGGTCATATTGAATTCTCTAGCACCCATTCCTGCTAAACCTTCAGCTAAAAATCTATCCTGAGATTCCATCAATAAAGAATTAGGGTCAATAAACCTATCATTACCAACCATACCATCAGCCTTTCCTTCCATTGTTTGAAATGCTTTCATACTCCTTCTATTCATAGCTCTCATAACTTCATCTTGAGAACGTCTAGCAAATTTTCTTTGAGCAGCAATAAAAGCATTTTGAGCACGTCTTAAATTCTTTTGTCCTTTTCTAATCTCTTTTAATCCTCTATCAGTTTGACGAGCATCCATTCTTGCTCTTTTACGATTTGGGTCAGTATCTTTAAGATACATTGTCATACTTCTACCTAATGATTTTTCATTATTTTTTACTACATTTCCAGGGTCTAAACCTAAATAAGCAGCTGACTCTATAGCAGCTCTTGTAAAGAAATAAGAAGGTAAATAAAACATGCCATCTGTTCTTCTAGAATATCCACCACTAGAATCTGTAGCTGGTCCACCATATTCAAGCGCCACTATATCTCTAACAGCATCTGCTTTTACATTTCTTTTAGCATCAGAAGTACCAGCTACAACTGCTGCTGCAAGCATACCTGGACCTTTTCTAGCTTCCTTGCTGTTTAAAGGAATAATATGTATAGATTTAGCAATATCTAATTTATTAGGTATAAAATTGTCTTCACCAGGTTTTCTTGTTCTTCTGTTTTCACTTCTCCTTTGGGCTTCGTTACTAACAGTAACTCCACCTTGGAAAGCATTACCTGACCTATTCCAACCTGTAAGTTCGTCTGGTATTTGTGAACCTTCCATCAAGGCAGTAGCAAATTCATGTCCTTTATCTGGTCTAGCCTGTAGAACTCTATGAGCACTAAAATCTCCTGTTATATCACCATGTTTACCAGTACCTACTTTCATTTTTATGCCTTCAGCTTCAACCATTTTTGAGTGAGCATTAATTTTTTGAATGTTAACGCTTTTTTTATTCTTACCCATTCCAACAAACTTCATAGACATAGCACCTTTGACAAGTTCAGATTCTATATGGGTTAACATTGCTAACTCATATTTTAAAGATTGTATTCCCCTACCGTAAGAAGCTTCTAGTCTAGGGTCGCTAATAATTTTTCTTAAATTTTCTACTTTTCTTTTAATAGCACTTTGTAAACTGCCATCTATTAAGTTTATACTTCTTATAGTTCCATCACCTGCATCAATTTTTATATGTTCTTTAATATTTTGAATTTTATAAGCTTTACCACCTTGAGTTATATATCTTTCTCCATTAATAACAGTACTGTTACCTTTTTTAGCAGACAATAAAGCTCTTCTTTTATTTTCCGCATATCGCATAGATTGGTAACTTCTATAATATCTTTGGTTATTAATATCTCTTTCGTCATCGTAATAAAAATGTAATGCTGATTCTACTACTCCCATACCTCCTGATTTCATGTGAGGACTATAAAAATAGTTTCCTAACTTTGTTCCAGTTTTACTATTTACCATACCTCCACCACCACGCAAATGTTCTACAAGCTCATTATTCGCAGCTTGTCTTACCTTTATTAAATCTCCTTCTATTAAATTTTTGTTTTGGAAAAATGCTTCACCTACACCACCAGTTACAGACCTTAAATCTGAATCTAAGTTACCAGCAGTAAGTGAAAACTCTAAAGCTTCTAAAGCTCCTGTTTGGCCTAATTCTTTTAATCCTTCTTGAGAAACTATCATTTTTGTTAATGCATCTGACAAACTTGTCATTCCTAATTTATTTACTTCTCTTGTAAAATTGACAATACTTTTTACTTGAGTGTTAAAGTTTAAAGTTGCATTTCTTGCAGCTTTTGCAAAATCTTTTGTGTCTAAACTCATAGTAATACCAAGATTACTTAGAGACATAAGTAGTTGGTCAATAGTTGCACCTGGTGTATTATTACCTACTGTTTGAGAGCTAAATCCAAGTTCTACTGCTAAATTATTTACCAATCCTGCAAAAGTAGGGTCATTCATACCTCCTTGCATTGCTTGCTTAAGCCTAGGCTCAGTATCGATAACTTCTTTTAACCCAGTGTGTATATTTTTATTTGCAAAAGTCTCAAGGTCATCTGTAGAATAACCAGCTAACATACCATTATAAGGATTTCTTATTTCATTAATTCTGTAACTATCTTGGCTTAAATTATATCTATTTCCAGCTCCATCAGCTCTGTCTATACCAGACTGTGCATAATATGCCTGTACTGTATTAGTTCTTCTTGCCTTATGAGCTGCTCTAGCTTGTTTAGAAAGATTAGTTCTTAAATGAGCAGAGTCTTTATCTATTGTTTCTAACATGTAGTTCATCATTTGGTTATCCATTACACTTTTTATATGTGCTTCAGGATTAGTAAATGCTCCTACTTCTAACCCACCCATTATTTGTTCAAATCTTTCATTAGCCATCATTATGTGTTCATTTTTTGAATCTACAATTCCTTGTCTTGCATTTAAAGTAAATGGAGTAATTTTTCTAGAATTTTTACTTCTTGCCATGTATTGTTTAGCTTGCATAAATGCATTATTTCTTATTGGGTCAGGAGCTCCAGTAATAGCTCTCATATAAGTAGCCATTTGCCAGTTGTGTAACATGTTCTGTTGAGTTGGTCTTTTAGCTTGCTTTTGTATTTCTCTATCAACGACTTCTGGATTAAAAAATGCTTTAAGTGCAGCTTTCTTACCAGCACCTTGATTAATTTTTTTTATAACTCCTCTTGATTGTCTACCAAAATATAAACTTGTATATCTATCAATAGCTCCTATATTTGTTTTAGGTAGTGCTCCTCTAGCTTTAGGAACAATATTTCTTGCATAAGATAAAACACCAATACGTTGAGCTGATGGCATTAATGAACCAGTTGTTGCAGTTTTACTAAACCTTTTAAATGTGTTCATTGTTGCTTGTATATCGTAAGGTAAAGAAACTAAACCAGCCAATGGAACACCAAGCATACGCAACGTAGACATGTTGTAACCTATTGCGTATCTTAATTCGGAACCTCTAAGATTTTTAAGAGATTTAAATAAACCTACTCTTCCAGGTCCTGCAAATAATGCAGGTCTTGGAATAGCCATTAGTCAAATAAGTGTGCTGAAGCTACTACACCAATTATATTTCCTGACCTGTTTTTAGATTTTCTTATAGAATCAATCTCATAATAAATATTTGAATCAGAAGAGCTCTGAAATCTATCATTTGCTTTTACGTCTACATTTCCATGAAAGTAAATTGTAAAATTTTCAAGTACTGTATTTCTGTCTCCTTTGGCTTCTGTTGTACCAGCTGAATCTATTTTACAAGTAACCCCATTTAAATGAGATTGCCATGACTGACTTTCTATTCCACGTTCATCAACAGTAGTATCTGAAATTCTTTGAACGTTTATAGTGTCTCTAAATAATCTTTTATGTAGTTGACCTGCCATGATTTTAGATTAACAGGAGAAACGAAAATTATTGTGTTTTGAGTTTTAATGCTCTTTTAGCTCTTCTACTTTTAGACTTACAATTTTTACAAAAATGAGATTTTGAATCAAAACTTCCTAGTGATAAATCTTTTCTACACATCAAACAAGTTCTTTTACTAGGAGTTTCTTTTTTATTACTTTTTATACTCTCAATACAATTTATACAAAACTTGTTATAACCATCTTGATATTTTTGTGTCCTACTAAAATTATCTATAGATTTTATTTCTTTACACAATGAACATTTTTTTTCATTCGGGTCAAGTCTTTTAGCTTTTGCAGTAGCTTGTGCTTCTTGTATTCTTTTTGCAACATCTATATCATCTCTCATCCATGTGTGAAAAGCATCTCTTCCTATAGGTAAGTCTTCAAATGTTTTT
>Ga0255772_10003223_pt1 | contig 15703 bp, 10 predicted proteins | sample 071ome_34_FD_179970 | JGI IMG/M metagenome (GOLD analysis project Ga0255772, IMG submission 179970) | Coastal salt marsh microbial communities from the Groves Creek Marsh, Skidaway Island, Georgia - 071411BT metaG (version 2) | ecosystem: Environmental > Aquatic > Marine > Intertidal zone >...
ACTACTGCTAAAAGCGGGGTTGCAATAACTACAAGCCAACTGGCAAGTCCTATCAAAAGCAATTTCCAAAGTTCTAAGGTTAACATCCTGTGTCCAAGGGGTATTGTAGGCTTCATCTAATTCCTCGTCTGTGTATATTCTAGTTTTATCAACACGGTCTGATATCTTATCAGTGCCCATGTCCTCAATTTTCCAACAGTATTCACAGCCTGCTGGTCTCTCACCTGCCTGCATCTGTCTACGTTGTTCTTTTTTCTGTGGTGTATTGTGTATCAGTTTAGGATTATCTAACACACCAGGAAAATCAATCTGATGTGGCAGTGGATGATGACAACTAGTAGTTTGTCCACTACCTAGCCATATGGTAGCATTGTACCATTTAGCACCACAGAAACTTTCAGACTTAATGTCTATTACTCTGCGTTTGTATTCTAAGTCTGTTTCGTTAGGCCTTTTCGGCATAATGTTTACACTCCTGCCAAAACTCTTTCATTTGAGGGAAAGTTTCTAAAAAATCTGTGTTACGTCTTTTATCATATTCATTGAAGAATCTATAAAAGTCTGCACGTTGTTTTTGTAGGTAATCTTTAGTAAGTTTCTTACCTTTCTTCATCCATTCAAGATCTCTTTCAAGTCGTTGTATTTCATAGTCTTTAAATCCAGTAAACTTACCTGAACCTTCTTCCATACGATGTAGTTTCATCCACTCTATAGTTTTTTCTAGTATACCATAGTATGCTGGCGGAAGTATTTGTAGACTTTGCCAACTTGGTGTACGCAGTACTGGAGTATCAAACCATACACGCTGATAAGTTATACTATACATTTCTCTAAGAGTTAAAATTTGCTCTAATTGACGCTGTAGTCCTAGTATGTTTAAGTTATTCATGGTAATAATAAATGTTAAACTATTACGTCCTGGTATTTTTGTTAGGTATTCATTGACATTACCTTCTAATCTTTCATAGTCTAATCCATGTCTAATATATTCTGCGTGTTTAGGTATACCACTGTCAATTGAAACATATTGCATGAAGTGTTCAATCTTTTCACCAGTACATAACTCTTTTACTGTCGCCAAATATTTTGTAAACAGTTTAGGTTCTACTGAAAAGTTTGATGTTACATCTACGTGTAAATCACTTTTAGGTAGTGCTAAGATGTAATCAAATACTCTATAGGTATTCTTATCCATTAATGGCTCACCACCTGTCATACGAAAATGCTTTAGACTAGGATATAATTCAGGCCACCATTTCCAAAATGCTTCTACATAAGGATTGTGTTCCCTAACAGGAATAGGTTTGCGTCTACCTTGAAAATGTTCTGGAGCATTATGTGGTGTTGATGTAGGATAAGCACCCCAACGTTCTATGTCTTTGCCCCATTCAGTTGAGTATTGTGGTGAACAATATGAACATGCTAGGTTACAGGCATGGTTAAAGTTTACTTCAACATAACTAGGATTAACGTCTTCGTCACCTGAGTAATCTTTAATAGCATCAAAATGTTCTAGAGCCCATGGCTCACCTGAACGATAGTGCCGATCGCTTAGATGTCCTAGGTCTTCCATGTTCCAACAGTAATTACATTCCCTAGGGCGTTCACCTGCTAACATTTTTTTACGTTGCTTTTTCTTATGCTCTGTATTGTGCAAAGCGATTGGTTTAATTTCAATCGCACTAGGATCTATTTCATGCAGAGGTGGATGATAACATGAGTTATTCATTCCTGTTGTTAAGTGTAAACTAACCTGTTGCCATTTGGCTAGGCATAAACTTGTACCTAACTGTTCTTTCATGTCCTCGGCACTGGCCATAAATTTTGATTTACTCACGATGCATAGGTCCTTTATTTTGAAAATTACTCTTGTAGTGATGCTTAAAAAATTTACTGTCTTCTGCTGACAATAATGTTATAGGCATACCTAATTTTGTTTTTAATTGATGTCCCCACTCTTGTACTTTTTCATATGGATCAACATGTTGATATTCTTCTTCCCATAATTCCTGTAATCTATCAAACCATTGTACTTCTTCATGATCCCAGTCTGTTAACATTGTACGCACTGTACCTGCACGAGCGCCTGCTATTGCCCATATACCATTTTCAATGTCTTGCCCTACTGATTGCCATACACATAGATTATCATAGTTGCGACTTACTACATACTTTTCAAACTCTTGTAGACTAGGCTTACGTCCTCTGTTTAGACTCATTTTAACACCTTCTCTAAAGCCTGCTCGCCATGCTTGAAATGCTGTAGCATTAGGATGTGTAACTGAATAGCAGTCGTGCATTGGCCAGTAATTATCATAAAAACAAAACTCTACATTGTTTTCGTCTTTACCATCTGAATTTTCATGTGTACGCATGTTATAGATAAACTCTTTAGTCCAACAACTTAGTCCACCATTGCCATACTGTAGTCCGTTGATAATGTTTCTAGCACGCCAACGGAACACAGCGTCTTTACTAGCATCATCTAACTCTAACTGTAGGTTAAAAAACTCTGGGTCAGGTAAATTATCACCATCTATTAGAACAAATCTATCTGTGGTACTGGCATTGGCCGCGGCTTTGTGTGCGGCATCAGATCCTTTTACGCCATCAACACGTACTGCCCATGGAACCATATTTTTTATTTTAATCCAAAACTCTTCTTTTTGTGGTTCATCATAACTGAGATACACAACATCTAAGTCTGCTATATCAATTATTTGCGCCATAGTATTCTGTTTCTCCTTGATAATCGTCTTTATCTTCTAGTATAAGACCAGCATGATTCTTTACCACTTGGTATCCTTTTGTACTTTTTACTAACATTACCTTAATACCAGTATCCACAGGTATTAATTCCATTTTCATTGTTTTTAAATTTATTCTATACTTGCTGTGTTCTTTATGTTCTTCTTCTGACACAACAATATAATCATATTCTAAGTCTGTAGGATGATTACGCACACTGGCCCAACGTATATGCCCACCTTCATCATAATAAATTCTATATTCTGCTGGTTCTAGTTCTTTTGCTTGGGGAGTTAGCCTAGCAACTTCAGCCATAAATTCTTCAAATGCTGAGGGCATGTTCATACTCCTTGATAATATCATCTGTTAGCCAGTCTTTACTGTAATAGTGTAAAGGATGATATTGATTAATGTTATTAATTCTTACCATTGGCAAATCTGTTTCTGCTACTACTAGTTCTTGCCAAGGAATCTGTTCTCTAAAATTATTAATTTTAGGTTTCATATGTACAAAATTAATAAAATCCATGCTTGGCATAGTACAACGTTCTTCACCTAATAATTTTGCAGTTAACGCATATACAACATCTGTAGTGGGATATGGATCTCTACAGTTTATTAAATGATTATCTCTAATGTGTTCCCAGTTTTGAAATATAATTCTAGCAATCCAGAAAAATTCTGCACTGGTTGGTGTATAACGGAAATACATTAGGCCGTTATAGACATCAGGTAGTTGATTATCATCAAACAATTTTCTATAATCTCTACTTAAACTCTTGCGTTGTAAATAATCACGACAGCCTACACTTAATACTATATCACGTAGTCTAAATGCTGTCCACCAATGTGCTATTGAACGTGTAAAAATTAAATCACTTTCAACCTTTATAGTTTCTTTAAATGGAGTTAAAAAACTAACTTTCCATTCATTACGAAATTTCCATTCGTCATTGACACTGGCATCTTCGTCAAGTTCTATAACATGATCAAATACTTGACGATGCTTGTCTAAGACTTGCCCAGCAGTACTTTTGTCAACAACAACTGCATACAAACTGCCTGGCATGGTCAGTTTGATGCTCATAGCCTGAGCGTAAGCCATTCGTAGATAATCACATTCACTTGAATTTTGAGCAATAGTCAAAAATCCTTGTTGGCTTTGATATTGATCTAAGCGTCGCATAATTGATCCACTAGTTGTTGACAGTTCTTGCTGAGCAAGAAACCTTTATCCATAACATGTATATCTTGTTTGGGTATTACATAGGCTTTTTTATCTTCACGTATTTTTAATAAATTGTTGTGAAGTTCAATGCTAGAAATAACACCAGCAAAGGTTAACATGTTCCATGGAATTCCTTGATCTTCATTGAGATCATATCCGTTGAGTAAGACATTAGCAACGGTAAAAGCATAGTCATTTCTAAAGTTGCCTTCACGCATGTGATAAAGTCTTCTATAATAATCGTAATTTCTTTGTACTCGTTTAACCAGATCAAATAACATTTTTGATTTAGCAGTCTTACGAAATATAATTACTGTTGCCCATACATAGGGAAGTCCTACCATGCCCATTGATAGGTCCCATTGACTTCCAGGCAAATTATTTTTTTGCATTATTCTGTAGTCAAAATCTTGTTCTAACAGTTTTAATAAATTTTTATCTACAACAAAGTAGTCTGCATCGATAACAATGGTTTCATCATAAGGTGTGAGTTCATAGGCATTGTATCTACCACCGTTACGCCAAGCACCTAGTTCACCTACTTTGTAATTTTTAAGAGTATTTTCTCTTGTGATAACATTATCCCAAGGATAATCTGTTTGAGTTCCTTCTTCAGTGACTAGACTAACTGGTAGGCCTGTAGTGTGTGTAGCCAAACGAGCACACTGTTCTGCTATTTTAACATAGTCAGTTTCTGCCGTGTTATAGGCAAACAGTAAAAATCCTTTAGACTTTTCTGATACGTTTGATTTGTTCGTGTTGGTCATGCCAGGTATTCATCACTTGTTGATAATGTTCACAGCACAGAGTTAAAAACTCTTCACGTGCTATCTTAATTGGATTTTGGTATGTGTCTTCTAGAAACAATTCATCTGATGACCAACTGTTGAGGAATGCTATTAGTTCAGGCGAAACTTTAAATAGTCCACCATTGTAAGTAACATGTAGATCTGTTTGAATTTTCTCTCGCAGTATTCTCTTGTTAGTTTGATAATCAGTTGCTTGATTGATCTTTTCGACGATTTCATTTAATTCGCTCATGCAACTATTTATCGGTCTAGAAACTGAGGTCAAAAAAAAGCACACCAAAAAGTGTGCTTTTCTTTATGTGTCTATTATGATGTTGTTACAGTACCCCAACTATCTGATAGATAAGTTGTTTCTGGGTAAACAATAACATAACTTGGTGTAATGGTTACGTTGATAGCATCGTTAAACAATGATGGATCTGATGCTGAAATTTGTCCAGCCATACTTGACAAGTAGGTAAATGTAATTATATCGCCATTGTCACCGTTTGAACCTTGTACGCCGTTTGTTTTAACACTAACTTGGAAGAAGTCAGCGTTGTATTCATAACGATAGTTGGTAGAACGGATTTTACTTAAGATTTGGTTTGAAGTTGTCAAGTTCCAATAACCTAATCCAGTTGAATCATTGTCAACTGTACCACCTGTACCTGTTTTACCGTCACTTGTAGTAGCGGCAATCATGTTACCACCAGTATTAGTTGCTACTAGAGTAACTAAGTCTGCTGAACGAAGTGTACCATTGTTGTTGGTTGCGGCAAATGTCTGATGAATTCTACCACCTGCATTAAAGAAGTAACGTGCAGTGTCGCCTGATGACCATGTAAATGTTTCTGTCCATGTATCTGTCTGTGCTGATGTACCACCCGTACCACCAACTGACCAAGCATGAGCACCCAATGAACCTGATGAGTTAGATCCAGTTGCGGTGGCATTATGTTTGTTTGTGTTAATTGTGGTACACGCTGTTGATACGTTGGCCAAATATGTAATAACTTCGCCTGATGTGTAGTTTGAAGTTAATGCTGAATCACCTTGGTGTTGTAGTGCGTTGTTTAACACTGTTAAGAAACCACTCCATGTTGAAGCAGTAACAGTACCACCTGCAGACACTGTGTTTAGTGCTGTAATAGTCTGTCCATATCCCCATTGTCCATTACCAACACCCATAACGTAAGCAACGTTTTTCGTACTGTCGGTATATGTACCTTGGGTACCACCCCATGCAAGGTTATTAAAATCCCCTGCTTCAATTAATCCACCTGATGCATAACTCATTCTGTCTTTTTCCTTTGTATTAGTTGTGTTTCACAACACTGTAACCAACGGCATCTTTCAACGTCATCGACTGCACGTTACAGTTGGAATACCTAATTATTTTAATTATTTTAATTATTCTAATTATTTAATCTAACTATGGCTTCTATTGTGCCTGCTTCTATAGAGTATTTATCCTCTAAGGCTCTTCCAATGACATTAAACGCTGTAATTTCGTCACTGTGAGCGGCTCTTGCTAGGCCATTACCTGCAGATACTAATCTATCACCTTTTGTGATTTTGCCAATTACTTTCACTGGAACTCTACCTTGAACAGCCACTGCTGGATGTGTTTCTGTTGGGCCTGCACCACCGTTCATTAAGAACGCCGCCGATGTTGATATGACCCCAAATACTTTATCGCTTAATTCTGTTACTGCACGAGTAATTTCTTTAATACCACCAATTTCAACCACTGTACCTGCTTCTAATGGCTCGTCTGCTTCAAAACGTTCAGCCAAGTCAGCGTAGAGTGCTTGTAATGCTCTAGCGTGAACAACATTATATTCACTGCCAACAGAGCCAATGTTACCAACAGCGTTAGCCAATGGCATAATATTACCTGTGTATGTAAAGTTAAATCCTGAAGTTGCTGAACCAATGTTACTTACATTGTTTGCACTTGCTAGGATACTACCTGAAATTTGTCCGTTAATTGTACCACCAACATGTAGGTTGCCGTCAATACCAACACCACCGTCTACTGTTAATGCGCCACTACCAACTGATGTTGATATTGTTGTATCTGTAATTGTTACAGCATCTTGGAAGTCTGATGTGCCTTGGAATTCTGATGCGTTTTGTACTGTAAGTTGATCTAGTATAGTTGTTTCCGAATCAACTTCAACATTTAAACTACCTGTTACAGTTAGGTCGCCACCCACTGTTAAGTTGCCTGTTGTTTCTACTGTGTCTGCATATACCGCACCACCTACACCAAGACCACCTGTAATAATTACAGCACCTGTTGTTTTACTTGAACTTGCTGTGGCGTCTGTTACTTTAGCAACACCACCAACGTTTAAGTTTTCAGCAACGCCAACACCGCCTGTAACCTGTAGAGCACCTGTTGAAGTTGATGTTGAAGTGTTAGTTTGTGGAAGTATAACAGCACCAGTAGCACCATCTAAATTAATAACCTGTGTTTTTGCGCCACCTTTGTTAACATAAAAATTAAAGTCGTTGTTTGAAACGTTCTGGAACATTTCAACAGCACTTGTAGCACTAGCAACGTTAACAGTAAAGTCAGTGTCAGCACCAACTACTAGACCATTGTCTGAGTTAACAGTAAGTTTAGCGTCAATTTGATCAGCAATATCACTACGTAGGAACTGACTTGATGAAATACCACCAAGTGTTAAAGCGTTACTAACGTCACCTGTAAACTGTGCGCCTGTGATAACTGATGATGATACCAAGTTAAGACCTGGTACAATAGTTGTAAATCCTGAAATAGGTGTTTGTGGAGTAAATGTTGCATCTTTACTTACAATCGCTACCACGATACTGGTAATATAAAACTTAATAACAATATGACTTGCTGTTGTTGAGTCAATAACTGTTTCAACTAGAGCACCACTTTGACCAGTTGATGCTGTAAACGCTGGACCAACAACAATCCATTCTGTACCACTGTAGGCTTTTAACTGACTGTTTGTTGTATCCCACCATAAATCGCCTGTGATAGCAGTTGACGGTGTTGATGAAGTTGAATTACTTGTACTCAAAGGCTTCCAAGCAGAACCATTGTACACTTTTAGTACTTGGTTTCCACTGTCATACCACAACTGTCCTGATAAAGGTGCTGTAGGTGCTGTTGAATTTGCAAAATGCTCTAGTAATTTAACATAGTTTTGATTTAGAAAGACACCGTAACCTGCATAGTTCTTACCAACTAGGGTCAAACTAGTTGCTGAACTATCTACGGTACCATCCGCTACTGTTGTTATTGCGGCACCTGCTGTTGTTGTAATGTTGTAAGCCATATTTCCTATTACCTATTGTTTATTATATGTATTTATTTAAGTTATTATGTAGCATACTGGAACCAAAAATCGCCATCTACGCCATCACCTGCTCCTGGAGCGGCATTACTTACAAATTTCTTACTACCATTCCAATACTGTCCTGAACTTCTTACATAACTTGTTGTTGCTACCCAAGCATTACCTGGTTGTGCTGTAATGTTACCTTGTGTAACTGTTAATTCTGCGGCACTTGCACCTGCTTTAAGTGAAACGCCTGCGGCACTGCCTGTCATAATACTTGCGCCATCAACTACTAAATTAGCACTACCTGTACCTGTGTCAAGTAATTCCATTTTAGTATCGCCAACACTGATTTTATTTCTATCAAATGCGGCCTGTACAAACTCAGTTGTTGCTACTTGTGTTGTGTCTGTACCAAAACTTGCTGTTGGTGCCGCTGGTGTACCAGTAAATGTTGGACTTGCAATATTTGCTCTCAGTGCAATAGCACTGTTTAGTGTTGTTACTTCACCATCAACATAGCCACCCATGTTAACATTGGCACCTTCAACAAATGCTGTTGTAGCAATTGATGTATCGTTGTCACCTGCTGTTGGGGTTGGTGCTGTTGGGTTACCTGTAAGTGCTGGACTTGCTAGATCTGCTTTGAGTGCTAGTTCGCCATCTGTGTAACCTTTTAAGTTAACGTTAGCAGTGTTAACAAATGCTGTGGTTGCTACTGTTGTGTCTGCAACACCAGTTGCCTGTGTTGGAGCAGTTACGTTACCTGTAACATCAAGTGTACCACCAACTGTCATATTAGTTGTTACTGTGGCTGTTGTTGTTACTTCTAAAGCATTAGCGGCCAATGTGTCAGAGAATGTTGCTTTAGCATCTGCACCATTAATATGTAATACTTCTGTGTCAGTACCTGCAACATTAGCAAAAACACTGACATCACCATTTGATGTTACGTTTCTAATTTCTGCGTCATCACCATCAACTGTTACAGTTAAGTCACTACTTGCACCAACTGAAAGGCCACCGTCATTGGTAATACCTAATGTACCTGATGTTGTATCGTTAGTATCTGAACGTAAGTAGTTAGCCGCTGGCTGACCACCTAGGTAACTTGAATTATTTGCTAGACCCCATAGTGTGTCTGTTGATCTAATGTTAAGACCTTTACCAATTGTGGTAAAGCCTGTGATTGCAACGTTTGGTGTCCAAGTACTATCGTTATTAATAATACCTGTTTTCTGACCATCAAGATATAGTGTAACCACATTGTGCATAGCAGTGGTATTGTCTTCAATCTGTTCCCAGATAGCACCACTCTTACCATTTGTTTTACTGTATGGAGGGCCTACTAAAACCCAAGCCGCCGCTACACCATCACGAACATATAACTGAGCATCATCAGTGTCAAACCATAAGTCTCCAGCCACAACCGCTGTCGTCGGAGCAGATGACGATGCTGTTGCTGAACTTAGGACTTTCCATGCTGACCCTGTGTAGACTTTTAATAAGTCATCATCTTTATCCCACCAAAGTTGTCCTTCAACTGGAGCACTTGGTGCTGTAGCCTTACTAAAGTTTTCTAAAAGATAAACAAAGTTGTCAAGAATAGCCTGACCATAGTTGCTGTAATTACGTCCTACTAGATTTAAACTAGTAGACGAAGTATCCAGCGTACCGTCAGTGACTGTTCCTAAACTGGTTCCGTCGCTTTTTGTTATTGTGTATGCCATTTTTCCTATCTGCTCCTAATTATGCGTTCGTGCTTAGATTGGTCAATGTCTGTATTCTTACAGTATAATCAATCTGTATTAGTCTGTTCAGTGATTTCTGTACTGGACTAAAAATCACATGAGTTAATAATTTACCTTGTCCCTCTCCGTTGGAACTATAACCTTTGAGTCCAAGTTCGTCAAATACAAACTGCCCATTTAGATCTTGACTATTGTCAAATGAGGCTTGACCACTTGGTTCACCATAATCTAATAAACATGTAACAGCAATATCACTGTATACCTGTCCTGGTACATGTGATATTGTAATTTTATTTCTTAATGCGTCAGTGTTGTTTGAGTTTGTATCATCAACAATTTTATAGTATGTTGGATTATACAAATCAGCATTTTGTGTATTGGTGTTAGTTGGCAAGTATGTAATAACACCTGTTGGATCAACTGTTGTACCACCATTACCAAAGTGCATTTCTGTAATAAACTGATTACCTTTGTTACCTAAACTGTTAGCAATAGCCTCACTCATATTTTCATAGTGAATAGCATTACGTTTATTAACGTAGATCTCGTTAGATTCTGGATCCCATATTTTAATGTGACCTTCTACTCTAACACCACCAATATCGTCAGGACGTTGTTTAGCGTTAGGTTCAGTTTGAATGTTTATAGTTTCTTTAATATCCATAATGTTATTTATCGCTTTTCAATCATAGGTTAATTATTGATACTTATCTTGCCACAAGAATGATTCAACAGTAGTACCTGATCCTGCTCCACTAGAACCTAATCCTAGTCCATTTGTTGCTGTTCCTGATCCAACTGTATTAAATATCTGTTCTGTTGTTAGTGTAGCATTGGCACTAATTGTTACGTTACCATTGCTGTCAACTTTACCAGCCAATGTCATTGATTGTGGGTAAGCATTAGCCTGTAATGTTCCATTTACATTTAGTCCATAGGTTGATGGAACTAAATTACTGAATGTAAATGCTGTTGTTAAATTTTGTGTTACAAATACCACATTACTTTCAACTACATTGTTTAACACAAACACATTAGCACCACTAATTGTCTGTGTTATACTATCACCAACGTTAGCAGTTACATTACCCTCTACTCGTAATTCATAAGCAGGTTTAGTTGCTGATGTAAACACGTTTCCTGTGTAAACATTAACATTACCTGGGGTTACTATAATTTGATTTAGTTCACTAGCATCTTGTATTTTTACACCTGACGGAACATATCCACTTAGTCCTGCTAGTGCTGGATTATCCTGAGATGGTGTATTTCCATCTTTAAAGATACTTCTAATAGTTGCCAATGATGGTTTACTAATAACTGGTTTAATATATGTATTGTACAGTGCATATCCTAATGGTAGGAGTGATTGTATGCCTGCAGGTGTTTTAACACTGTCGCTCCATTCTGGAGCAAGACTATCACTATCCCATAAGTCTGAATAATCAAACATACAGAAATTTAACAAGTACAAGTATTCTTTTACTGCTACCGCGTATGCGTCTGGATCAGTTTTAAAATCAGCACCGCCATAACCTGATGAATCCCAATATCCGCCATCAAATGCTTCTACCATAGCATTGTACAAATCACTAGTTGCCCAGTCTGGACTATATTCTGGATACATTTTTAAGTCATCTCCAGGTAACCCGTGCATGTGTAGAGTATGGAATACGTGTTCAATAACTTCCTGTGCATCAATCTCGCCGTCACCATATCCACTACCTGTTGAATTCAAATACCAAACCATATCATTTTGTACAGTCGTATCAAACAAGGCAGTTAGGTTCCAATGTAAAATACCAGCATCTGTTAAAAAGTTTGTAGAATAATCACTGCCGGCACCTCTTGCTACTCTTTGTAGTGTTGGGAAGCCTTCGTGATATGTTCCTGCATCACCACTCAGTGTTTTAATTAAGTTTCTTTGATATTCTTCATTAATGTCTGAGCCATTTGGATCTGTAAACAGTTCAAACATACGTGCAACTTTTTCTGTAAACGCATCTGGAACTGCTGTTTGTCCACCCACTGTGCCAGCCGCCATAATCCTTACACCGTTAACAGTAACTTCACGTTTGAAGAAGTCACTACCATTGCCAGTGACATTACTAATTGCACCGTTGTTGTATTCTGAATCTGCTACGCCTCCGCCAACTGCTGAGCTAACAACCTGGTCTACATCTGGAGCACCGTCACCAGTTAAGTCTCTATTACCAATACGTAGTTTAGTATGATAAGTTTCCCATGTTTCTAGTGTCCAGTTTGTAATCTTCTCACCGTTAACTAAAACTTCTAAGTTTTTAATTTGTTCATGATCAATTGGCAATACAATATCTGCTGTACCTTCGGTTGTTAAATGATTGCCTGCTGTGTAATCTTCAACTAATAGTTGATTACCGCCACCAACACCGTGTGCTGTTACACCAATAATATCACCTGTTGAGAATCTTCCATCTGTTAGTGTAATTGTTTTAGCATTCCAATCAATTGTGTAGTCAACTACGCCAGCTGGAGTATCACCATATTCAAACACTAGTTGTTTACCTGAGTCAACTTCATAGGCAAGTACTGTAAACGGTACGTCAACTAATCCATCAAAACTAATTGTTCTATCAGTTCCGTTAAATTCAACAAACTTAGTTTGGCTCTGTCCTGACCAGCCTTCGCCTGTATAATCTTCACCAGGTCTTGTAGTAACTTGAATATTAAGTGTGTCAAAGATAGCACCTGGAATTAGTTCTTGTGGTGCATGGCTGTTATATGAATCAACAAATGCTCCACCGTCTACGTCAATGTCTGTTGGTATTCCGGTGTCACTAGTAATAATTTCACCAGCAATTTTGATTGTGTCGTCCATGCCATACTGACTATGTTGAATAGTTACTGAGTCATATGGATAATCTAAAGGAACTGTCCAGGTAACCACTGCTGGTGTTGGGTCATTCACATCTGAACGTTTAGCACCATTATTAATAACTCCGTCGTCTGCACCTAGTTTGTATAAGTCTATTGTGCCTTGTACGTATTCTGATTCACTCAATGGTTGTGATTTCAACCATAAATTGTGACCATATGTAAAGTTTCTAAACTTGTAAGTTGAACCACGTTGTAGAGTAATGTTAGGATCCAGTACGTTTGTGCCACCAGTTGGTCTATAGAAGTCAGAATCCCATGACCATAACCATGGATCGTCTTGTACAAAATTATCGCTTATATGATCTGCGTTTGGCATTGAAACTGTTAGATCAAACACTTTAGTTTCAGTTTGTATATCATACTGTGTGGTACTTGTTCCTGAATAGTCTCCACCTTGATACTTAGCATCTAGGATAGTTTCTGAATAACTTGGCTTACCATTTTCGTCAAAGTCAATGTTGTCCCATGGGTTAACATCGAAGTTACCTACATCATACCCTGTGTTAGCACTAAAGTCTGGGCCAAACATGTTAACGCCTGGATATTCTGTACCGTAGACTAATAGTGATAAATCTAAGCCAGGATAGTTAACACCTGGTTGATACAGACCCATTGTACGATCTACACCTGATAAGTCTTCTACATTAACTAGTTCATAGTCTAATGGATCAAAAGTTGCTTTTGTCAACGTTGAGCCATCACCCCAATACACTTTATAGACTTTATTGTTGTAGCGTACTAGTTGATCTTGATCATAAGCAGTTTCTGCTGTCCAATCTACAACATTAGTAGAATGTTCATATCTATCAAACTTAATTGTTGTTTTATATGATCTTACGTCACCAGGCGCGGTAACAGCAACTAATTTGGCTCCTTCACCGTTACCACCTTTGAGTGTAATAACCGGAGTTGACGTGTATCCTACACCCGGATAATCAACAACTACAGCAATTACTTCACCTGCTGTGGAAACTTTTGCTGTCATTTCAGCAGGTATATCGCACTCGCCTGTGATGATTAATTCCGGAGGTTCTGTATAACCACTACCACCTTCAATCACTGTTACACTTTCAATTGATAATGCAAAGTTTTGTCTCCAACTTGTATATTTGCCAGTAGACCAAATTACATTGTCTAGCTGATAAACACCTTCGCCTGTAATGTCTTCTTGATCAAGTACGTGCCTTGGTGAAATGTATTTGTTTAAATCAGTGTCAAATTGTGCTGGTAAGTCAAAGTCAGTTGCGTCGCCTGAGTATACATCATCACCTTTGTACACTAGATTAAATTCTTTAACCTGTGTTCTATATGGTTTAACTTCTTCAATATATTGTTCAAGGAAATCCTGGTTATCGCGTCTTAGTATATCAAACTGTTTAAGCTCACGTAGGTTATGTTGTATATCAATCAAACTTGTTTTTACTAACCAATCAGTTGACTTTTGTTCACTTAAAACATAGTTAAACATTAATGTAATTAACTCAATTCTATGTTTTGCTAGATCATCAACAAATATTTCTTCATTTAATGATTTAATAATTTGTCTTAGTTCAATAACTGCTTCTTGGTCAAAGTATTGAGCATCAAACACTTCGTTGTCAAATCCGTTGCGTTCTTGATCGTAATCATACACACTCTTTTTAATCTGTATTGTACCTTTTTCTAAACCAACACGCTCCCATCCTGCATTAGTTAATCTGTAAATTTCAAATTTACCCTGTGCATTTGATCGAACTTTAACAACATTACCAACTGTAGCCGTTGTTAGTGTACCTAAATCAGCATATTGATTAACTTCTTTAGTTGGTTTATCTAATACATTGTAATCTTCTGCGTACCAATCAGCTAAATCCCAATAACGTGTTGTTTTGAAATTTTGTACTCTTGTTAACAATAATGTTCTATTACTTTGTAAAGTGTATATTGTCCATAAGCCACTATTATTGGCATCTGATTTAACAAGATATCTATAGCCAATTGGGTCAATATTAATAGTTTGATAACTTAATTCAGCAATATCATTTAACATAACGTCCCAAGCGCCGGTTGGCTTACCTGGCATCTCTTCTTGGCTTTCCAATAAAGGATAACTTCTAAGTTCAGTAATAGGTAACGTTTTTAATATTCTATTTGTTGCTGTAACATAGTTCTTTAAGGCATTAAATCTATCAACAAACATTGTTTGTCTTGGACGGAATTCTACACCACGTCTATCTGTTATTGATAGATTAGAGTCAGGAACTTTGTTACCTGCTGTGTCTGTGCCACAGAAACTATCTAAAAACTTACGATATAAATTATCACTTAAAAATTGAGCCGGGTCATCTTCTCTTATGAGTTCAAACTCAACGTGTACATTGTTGTCTGTTTTAATCTTATCAAACTCGATATGTAACACAGAGTCTTCATTTAAAATATATCCTTGACTATTAAACAATGCGAACAAGTTTTTGTCTACCATAGCAACATAAGGAATGCCACTTGACTTAGGTGTTTCAATATACTGTGCTATTGTTACAGGACTTAGAGTTTTGCCTGAATTCTTATCAACTGCTGTTAAGCCTTTAACCCAGAAATAATATTTTGTAACTACTTCTCCGCCTTCTCTAATATCACTTAATGTTGAGAATGACTCTGTTGAGTAAACTGTTCCTTCGCCTTCATAAGCTGATGGTGGTACATCACTGGATATCCATTGATAAATGTCAATAGTTGAACCAGGGAATAAGTTACCTATACGTTTAGCACGATAGTCTGCTGTTGATTGATTGTAGTTAATAAACTTAGCAGTAGAAACGTCCCACCATATTGTACCAACGTGCTCTACACCCCAGGTCATTCCAAAATTATTTGATGTTCCATTATTGTACTGTGCTGGATCATCAGGTATGGTTATGTCAATATTTTGTTGTGCCGCACCTAATACTTTTCCTTGTAGTGGATCAA
>Ga0255772_10003250_pt1 | contig 15631 bp, 11 predicted proteins | sample 071ome_34_FD_179970 | JGI IMG/M metagenome (GOLD analysis project Ga0255772, IMG submission 179970) | Coastal salt marsh microbial communities from the Groves Creek Marsh, Skidaway Island, Georgia - 071411BT metaG (version 2) | ecosystem: Environmental > Aquatic > Marine > Intertidal zone >...
AGCTCTCAACCCTTTCGAAAACCCACTCTTTTTATATGCACAAAGATGATGATGGTGAAATAGCTATAAATACATCTTTGATTCAAGCTGTTGAATTTAGTGAAGATAAAGATAGTAAAAGGGGAGCAGGACTAGTTTCCTAAATATTAACGACGAGACCAGTTTTTCTATACTGTCTTCTTATTGACTTTCTCTCTTCTTCAGTTGTCCCACCCCAGATACCTGAGTCTTGATTTGTACGAATTGCGTATTCTAGACATTCATTCACAACGGGACAATCCATGCAAACAGCCTTAGCTTCATTTGCCTGTTTCATGGCTTTCATTGATGAACCAACTGGAAAAAAGAGATCGGTGTCTGCATAGACACAAGCGCCTTCAAGCATCCAATCTTCTTGTTCAAAATCTATATTTAACATTTCACACACTTCCCAACTTTGTGAAAACTTTCACAATCTATTGTAGTAAGCTTATTTCTGTAAGGACTTGATTTTGAAAAATATTTTTTCACATAGAGGGCTACCTCGTGCATATGCAGAAAATACCTTTACGGGTATAAATAAGTCATACGAGTACGTTGATTTTGCAGAAGTTGATGTACGTATAACTAAAGATAATGCATTAATTCTTCATCATGATCCGAATATTGGCGACATAAATATTAATGAAGTTTCTTATGAAGAGTTGTCAAATTTATTACAACAATTAGACATTGAAGAGATAGCTATAAAAAATAGGTCTCAATTTAGTGGAAAAGTAAATTTTGAAATTAAAACAGATTCGCTCAATCAAACACAAAAAGAAATATTATTTCAAAAAATGTTATCAATTCTTAACCACCAAGACATTATTAGTTCGTTTGATTGGCAGATGATATTGTCATTTAAGCATTTATTTAATTGTCAATATGGAATTATATTGCACAAAGAAGAAGAGTTATTTGAAGCAGAGGCGATAGGAATTCATGATGAAGAGATATTATTTATGGTAAATAAAGATCTTTTTGAAAGTAGAAACTTTAATTTGCCAAAAGAAAGGACTGTCCTTTGGACAGTAAATAATGAGTTAGATTTTCAAAGATATTTAGAAATTGATTTATACGGAGTTGTCACAGACATTCCTGATACAATGCATTTATACAGAAAGTGAGAATATGGCAGTAATAGATGATTTAAGTAATGCTCTAAAAGAAGCAATGAAGTCTAAAGATAAAACAAAATTAGATGCCATTAGGCAAGTCCAGACTGAGGTAGCAAAGAAAAAAGCTGAAAAAGGTGAAGAGGCTACAGACGAACTAGTTCTAGGAGTTATATCTTCTTATGTTAAAAAAATGATTAAAGCTGTTGAAGAGTATGAATCTCTTGGAGATAGAGGTATAGAAATGGCTGAAAAAATTAAAGGAGAAATTGATTTTTTGAGTACGTGGCTGCCTGAACAACTATCTGATGAAGAGGTAGAAAAAATAGTTGATGAGGTTTTGTCTGAATTAGGTGATGTTGATATGTCACAAATGGGAAAAATTATCGGCGCTGTTATGGCTAAAGCTGATGGGTTAGATGGCTCTACAGTTAGTAAAATCGTCAAAAGTAAAATTTCCTAAAAATTACACCTTGTTTCCTATAAATTAACATTTATCCTTACTAATTATGAAAAATAATTCCTACACAATTGCTGTGCTTGGGGCAGGAAATATCGGTGCTTCTGTTATTGATCGTCTTTTAGATATAGATGAGGATCTAATTGATATTGAAGTAAAAAAAGTACTTGTTGCAGATTCGTCAAAAGAGAGAAGTTTCGACGCTTCTTTACTGACAGATAGCTTTGAAGATATTGTTCAAGATGACTCTATACAGTTGGTAATTGAAGTTCTTGGCGGTCTAGAACCAGGAAAAGATTACATAAAACAATTATTAGAAAGTGGTAAATCTGTAATCACTGCAAACAAAGACATCATTGCTGATTGCGGCAAAGAGTTAATCGAGATAGCTCAAAAAAATAATACATGTCTTTATTTTGAAGCTGCGGTTGCTGCGGGAATTCCAGTATTGAAGCCATTAATAGAAAGCCTTAGAGGGGAAGCAGTAACTCGTGTAGCTGGAATCATAAATGGAACAAGTAACTATATCTTGACATCCATGGAAGAAGGAGATACATATAATAGTGCTTTAGAAAATGCTAAAGAACTAGGATATGCAGAGCCAGATCCTACAAATGATGTCGAAGGTATTGATGCTAAGTACAAAGCAATGATTCTCTCACTGCTTTGTTTTGGAGTTTCACCATCAGCCGACGATGTATTTACAGAGGGCATCTCAAATGTTACAAAAGAGGATTTTGACTGGGCAAAAAAATTAAACAAAACAATAAAGTTAGTTGCGCAAATCGACAACGACACAAATGGATTTAATTCAAGGGTATACCCAGTTCTTGTTGACACTAAGCATCCTCTTGCTTCAATACGAGGTGCATTAAATGCAGTTCTTGTTGAAGGCGAAAGCATTAATCAATTAGTATTTTCAGGTCCAGGTGCTGGATCTGCCCCAACCGCTAGTGCCATTATTGGAGATGTCCTTAGTGCATGTCATCAAATGAGCAGCGGTCAAACAAACTGGTATCCATTACGATCTCCAAAAGGAGAGATTAAATCAATGGACAATGTAGAGTCCAGTTGGTTTATGCGATTATCAGTAAAAGATGAGCCAGGAGTTCTTGCTACGATTGCAGGATTGTTGGGTAATCAAAATGTCAGTATCGAAAGCGTTATTCAAGAAGGTAGGGGAGATAATGCCGAATTAGTACTGGTTTCTCATGAGGCGGAAGAGAAAAATCTTAGAACTGCAATCAATGAAATTGCAAATCTCGATGCTGTAAGTTCAGTGACTTCGACCATAAGAGTTTATTCTTAATTCAGTGATTGCTTACAACTCAACTAGAGGAAGTTCATATACTTTATCATTTAAAGATATTATTTTATCTGGTGTTGCAGATGATGGAGGTTTGTATCTGCCTAATAAAACTTCGCTTGAGAATTTAAGCTTTTTGACACAAGAAGATCTTACTTATGAAGACTTTGTAAAGACAATTTTTATAGCACTCGATAAAGATGCTGCACCATATGTTGATGAATTAAAACTTTATCCTGGGTTTAGCACTTCCCCAGAGCCAGTCCTCAAAGAAATATCTGATAACAAATTCGTTATGGAGCTATTTCACGGACCTACTAAATCATTTAAAGATTATGCACTCCAACCACTTGGAGCCATTGCCGATAAAAGACTTTCTGAATTAGGTGAAAGAGGACTAGTAGTTGTTGCAACAAGTGGTGATACAGGAAGTGCTGCAATTGAAGCTGTAAAAAGTTCAAAAAATATAGATATTGTAGTGTTACATCCTTCAAATAAAATTAGTGAATACCAGAGAAAACAGATGACTTCTGTTACTGAACCAAATGTTTTGAATATTGCTATTGAGGGTTCCTATGATGACTGCCAGAGAATAGTAAAAGAGATGCTCTCTAAAAATCCATTTAACAGAAGACTTATTTCTCTGAACTCTATTAACTGGTTGAGAGTTATGGGACAGGTTTCGTACTATGTATGGTTAACAAATCAATTCAGTTCACCAATAAATGTAGCGATTCCATCCGGTAATTTTGGCAATGCTTATTCAGCCTGGTTTGGAAGATCGCATGGACTTGCAATTAATAACATACTATGTTCTACAAATGTTAATGATGTATTGAATAGGTTCATTTCTTCAGGTACTTTAGAACCACAAACAACTCAGCCAAGCATTGCACCAAGTATGGACATTCAAATACCATCAAGCTTGGAGAGGTTGGTGTTTGATCTTGAAGGCAATACTTCGGCACTTTACGATTCACTAGTAGAAACACAAAAATTTAATTTAAGTGCTGACAGTATTAAAAAATTACAGCAAGTTTTTTCTTCTAAGACTTTTCTTGATGAAGAAATTAAATCAGAAATTGTCTCCATATATGAGATGTCTAATATTATTTTCGATCCCCACAGTGTTACTTCTATTGGCATGACACTTGAACAAACAGTTAAACTTCCTACGATTGCTGTTTGTACTGCTTCTCCTGAGAAATTTAGTGAATCGATAAACTCGGTTATTTCTAGCTATGAAGTTGTTAATAACTCTGAAAGTGAAAGCTTTCTTACCCTTGAAAATACAGTGAGCGTAGTAGAGGAAGCTATAGCAGCTAGTTTTCAATAATTTACTTGGAATCATTTCTAACTTAAATTAAACTTATCTTTTGTAGGAGTGAGGTTTGATTAAATTAGCTTTGTTAACTCAAAGTTTTATAGGTATTTTCAGAAGAAAAAACTTTTTTTATAAACTATTTAATAGCTTTTTAGCTTTTTTTCTTATTTTCTCTCTTGCTTTTGTAACTATTGAAACTGTTGATCCAGAACCTGTTTTTGCTGCATCTTGGGACTGTTTGGATTCAAATGGTAGACCTATTGCTTTTCAAACTAAATATTCAAGTGGCTCTCTTGAAGTTAAGAGATATAACTTTTCAACAAATACTGAAGCTACAACTACCTTTAGCTCTGGCTTCTCAGGTACAGGCGAAATAAATGCTTCGTTCATGGATTTAGATGGAAACTTATACGTTCAAAGAAAGAAAAATAGCGATAATGGAGCTGCAAGTAATATGTACCTGGTCAACCCTTCAGGCTCACCTACTTTAGTTTCAAGCAGCTATACAGGTGTAAATTTAAATGCTGCTACATTCTTTGTCGACAATGGTTATGAGTATGCAATTTACTCGAAAGGTCATTTTAGTTCTGGTGGAGGTTTTGCTCGATTTGCATCTAACTCTGACACCTCATTGGCAAAAACAGGTAGTTTTTCCACAAGCTACACTGGTAGCTACAATCCTAATAGATCGAATGCTAAAGACTTTGCTTGGATACAGGACAATTCATCATTTCCTTCAGTTTCAGGAAGTAACAAGCCAGACTTTATAGGTGTAGATGGGGCAAATCAAAAAATTTATGCATCATATTATACAATCTCAAACCAAGGAACATCCTCTGAGAGTATTGCGATTGTAACAAAAGCTTACAGTGTTTCAATTCCTTCTGCTGATAGAGATGCTTTTGGAGCAATTTATGGTTTTGGTGGAGATGAGTTATATGTAGCAAATAATGACTCAGGAAATATTTATAAAATAACAACCAACGGTAGTTCTTATAGCATGACCGATACTGGAGACAATATAGCTTCCAGTAACAACAATGATGGTGCCGCATGTCATAGAGGAAGTCCTGACACCACATTCAATCCTTCTGTTACAGCTACACAGGGATCTTGTGATGGGTCAAATAGAGAGATTGATGTAACGTTGAATAACTCAAGTTCTAATAAAGCAGTTAACTTTGTTGTTACTTACACAGTAAACGGAGGAAGTTCAACAAGTTTAACAACGGGTACATCGGTAAGTTCTAGTTCAACAAATACTAGCCTGAGTGTTCCAGGACAAGCGAATAGTGCTAGTGTCGTAATTTCGTGGTACGCAGAATACACAACAGAAAATCTACGAGAACCTGAAAGCGGAACAACGTCACTATCGTCAATAACCATAGATGCATCAAGTTGTACAACGGGATCTGTATCCGCAACAACATCGTTAGGAAGTTGTTCTAGTGGTTCTGCAACATCGAGTATTACAATTACTGCTTCTGATGCAACCATGTATGTTGATGTGCAGTACAAAATTGGCAGTGGTTCTTGGGTAACTCTTGAAGATGGTAATTCCATAGCTGCTGGAGGAGGAAATGCAGAGACGTATACAATACCTACAGCTCAAAGTCATGGTACGACAATTTACTGGCAATACAGAGCAGACTCTTCAGGTAATCCAAGTTCAGGTTCGTACACATCAGCAACCTCTAGAACTGTAAGTTGTCCAACATATACGTTTACAACTTCTACTAGTGCCGGATCATGTTCAAGCGGATCTTCCACACCTTCTATAACTGTAATCAATACTGGAAACAGTACAGCATATTTTGATGTTCAGTACTCTACTGACGGTGGTTCAACATGGAGCGACCTTCAAGACGGAAACTCTGTTACATCGGGTGGTAGCGAAACGTATTTTTTAAGTTCGGCAGTATCTCATGGAACAACTGTTAATTTTCAAGTAAGATCTGGAGCATCCAATCCTTCATCTGGAGCATACACTGCTGCTGATGCGGTAACCATTAACTGTCCAGTTCTCGATGCTTCTGCTTCGCAAGCCTTGGGAAGCTGTAGTGCTGGAGCACAAGTCTCTACAATAACTCTGACAAACTCAAACTCTGCTACTGTTACAGCTTATTTTCTAGTTGAGTACTCCTTAGATGGAGGTTCTAATTGGACTTCAAAAGCATCAAATCAATCTGTAGTTGTAAATAGTTCTGAAACCTTAACCCAATCTGTATCACATGGATCAGCAATTACCTGGAGATATAAAACTTCTTCCACATCAAACTCTTTCTCAGGAGATTACACAACTTTATCTGAGAGTTCTACAGTTGACTGTGATCCAAATTCTACAATTACATCTTCATTTGGTTCATGTGTAAATGGCGCACAAACTTCAACAATTAGTATTACTAATAATGATTCTGCAACAGCCTATTATCTTGTTGAATATTCACTTGATAGCGGAAGTTCATTTACAACTGCATCATCAAATTTAGAAGTTGCTTCTTCAGCTACAGATACTAGTGTTACTGCTTCAGTGCCAGATGGCTCAACAATTACTTGGAGAATTACAGACTCATTCACATCTGGAAACTTTACAAATATGTCAACTGAGACCGAGACGGAAACATCTGCTGTGGATTGCGACCCTGAATCAACGGTAGTAAATCCACCCGTCGTTACTTGTTCAGGAGGAAGCGGTACTGTAACAATAAATATTACCAATAATGAGTCTTCTACAGTTTATTACAAAGTTGAGTACCAAATTGACAGTGGTTCATTTAGCACTGCGTCTGCAAACTTATCAATAGCAGGTGGAGCTTCGGATACTTCTGTAACTGCAAGTGTTGCAAATGGCTCAACAATTACTTGGAGAATAACAGACTCATTCACATCTGGAAACTTTACAAATATGTCTACGGAAACACAAACAACAAGTGCGACTGTTGACTGTGCTGTCGATAGTACAATTTCAACATCATTTGGATCATGTATTAATGGTGCACAAACTTCAACAATAAGTATTACTAATAATGAATCCTCAACAGCATATTATTTAGTTGAATATCAAATTGATAGTGGAACATTCACCACTGCAGCTACAAATCTTTCTATAGCAGCTTCTAATACAGATACTTCATTAACAGCATCAGTACCTCATGGTTCTACAATTACATGGAGAATAAAAGACAGCTTGAGCTCAAATGATTTCAGCGGTGTTTCTTATGAAACCCAAAGTACAAGTTCAGCAGTTGATTGCGATCCAGATTCGACAGTAACCTCTTCATTTAGTTCTTGTTCAAGTGGTGCACAAACTTCAACGATAAGTATTACTAATAACGAATCATCAACAACTTACCATAAAGTTGAATACCAAATTGACAGTGGTTCATTCACTACAGCATCTTCAAACTTATCAGTTGCTTCATCAGCAACTGATACTAGTGTTACAGCATCTGTACCTCATGGCTCTACAATTACTTGGAGAATAACAGACTCATTCACATCTGGAGATTTTACAAATATGTCAGTAGAGACACAAACAGAGTCCTCAGCAGTTGATTGTGATCCAGATTCTACATTTAGTATTTCATTTGCATCTTGTGTTAGTGATGCAAAAATTTCTACTTTAGCAATTACTAATGGAGAGTCTTCTACAGTATTTTATAAAGTTGAGTACTCACTGGATAGTGGTACAACTTTTACTGTCCTCTCAGCAAACCTATCCGTGGAAGCAAGCACTTCTGATAGTTCGAGTACAACTTCAGTATCTGAAGGTGGAACAATTATATGGAGAATTACAGATTCCTTTACTACAGGCGATTTTACAAATATGTCCGTAGAGGCTCAAGCAGAGTCTGAAGAAATTGATTGTTCAACTCCAGATCCAACAACTACAACTACTTCAACAACTACTACAACAACTACTACTACAACTACAACAACAACAACTACTACTACAACAACTACACTGCCTGTTACTATTGCTGTTGTTGAGAGAGAAGTTCCAAAGAATAAGTTCTTGCCGATTATTTATAACGAAAGGTTCTGTAAAGAGAATGGTGGTGCCAACTACGGTTTGTCTGTAAATAATGTGAATTCTAATGTAGCAGCCGAACTTGTAGTGAGAATTTTTGTAGACAATAATAGAGTTGCTGAGAGCAAATATATAATTTCCCCAGGTGAGTTTAAATCTATTACAACAATCTCTAACGTCCCAGAGGACGCTAAGTATAAAACTAGATTTATTATTACTGACTCTTTAGGTTCAAACAAGAGTGTTGGAAAGTTTAAAAAGAATACAAATTGTTTGCTCGGTAGGAATAATACTAAGAAACCAGAAAATCTAGTAACAGCTACTGAAGCCAATCTACGTGGCCCTAAGAATCAGGACAAAAAAGAAGAGACTACTAATACAACTATTATTTCAGATCCTTCAATTGCAATAGGTGGCACTTCACCAACTACAACTATGGGGCCAGTAGAAAAAGCTCTAACGAAAAAATCAAGTTTCCTTGTGAATAATCGAATTGATGATTCTATGGAATATGAAGTTGAAAGCAAATCAGAGGTCGAAATTTCAAATAATGATATTGTTATGAAGTTTGGTTTAACTTGCACTATTGGTTGTGATGCAGAAGAAAAAGAAAGTAATGAAAAAGTTAAAAAAACTAACGCAAATGACTCTAAATCTGTAGAGGAAGAAGTTGTAGACGAAGCAGTTATTCGTGGTGAATTAAGTGGAAAAATTACTGTACAAGCTTCAGGTTTTGAACCCAATTCTTTAGTAGAGATATATATGTTTTCTGAACCTACATTTGTAGGCGTGTTACAGGCAGACGCAAATGGTAACCTTTTAGGAAATCTCCCAACTCCTGATTTGGAACCGGGAGTTCACACTCTTCAAGCTCTAGGAACTGCAAATAATGGCGATGAGGTTGTCTCTAACGTAAAAGTTGAATTAGTTGATGTTAATGATGTTGCTTTCACAAAAACAGAGGGTGATGATTTTGTTGAGTGGGATTTTTCAACAGATACAAACTATGTTCAGGACGAGGATTACTTAGTTAGATATTTCTATATGGAAGATGAAACTCTTTCAAGCCAGGAATTAGCTAATACTGGATTTAATTTTTTCCAAAATATTCTTAACTTTTTTATATTTACAATTGTTGGCATATTTGGATTATTAAAAATTAGAACAAAGAAGTTGCTGAATACAGCATCTCTATTTAAATCTGAATCTCAGAATAAAAAAACTTTTTCAAAATTGTTTGTAGGAAATATTAAAAAATATGAGAATGATGGTTACATTAAAGTTACAAAATCTGAATTTAATACAAAAATTAAAAACGTTTCTAATATTCAAACTTTTTATGATCAATTGAGTAAATTAAATATGCAATCTGCTCAATTCGAGTCAGAAATAAAATTCTTGAAAGAAGAGATAAATTCATTAAATCAAAACATCTCAGCTATAAAAAGCAAAAAATTTAGACTTTTATCAGGATTTGCTTCACTGTCTTTAATGGTTGGTTTAGGTTTTGGAATAACTGTACTTAATAATTCTTATATGTCTGATTACTTATATAAAAATAATCAACAAGATATTGCCAAATCATTAGTAGACACAACCGAAGGTTCTAGAAGTGAAATTCAAGAAGATGAAACAATGGGAACATTTATTAATAATTTTGCAAGTGAAATTACAATCCTTGAAAACATCTCAAGCATATTTAAACCAATTGTTGGAGATTATGAAGAAGAAAACCTTCCTATTGTTTTTGGCTTGATTGAAGCAGATAGCATCAGCTTGAAACATTACGTAGTTAATGGAACTGACGAAAACAGTCTGCAATATGGACCAGGAAAATACTTAGGAACAAGCCACCCGTTACAAGGTGGAAATTTAGCAATAGCTGGACACAGAACTACATATGGTGCGCCTTTTGAGAATTTAGATAAGTTAAATATTGGAGATGAAGTATCTGTAACAATTGGCAATAACAAATTTATTTACTCAGTAACTGAATTTAAAGTTGTGGGTGCTGTCGGTGAAGAGTATGTTTTACTCGATCAGGGAGATTCAAGACTTACCTTGACTACATGTCATCCGAAGTATTCAGCTAAAGAGAGACTAGTCGTTACAGCTGAGCTAAAAAAAATAGAATCATTCAATTAGGTTTAATGAATAAAAAAAATATATTTTTGTTATTTTGTATTCCTTTAATACTTTTTTTTACACAAGATGAAACAAATATTAATTTAAACGTCTCTAGAGTAGAAGAAGCATCAATTGAAATATCATGGGAGATTTTATATGAAGACTATGATTCAATTGTTCTAAACCTTATTAGTGATGAATCTAATGAACAATATGAGTTGCCATTTAACAAAGGAAGCATAGTAATTTGTTGTTACGACAATGAAGTGACAGTACAAATCGTAGTTGTTGTTACCAATGCAGAAAAAATTGAAGATGAATCTTGTGATGCTTTAGAGTGTTTTAATTTTAAAAAAATAGAATATGTTAATGAAGCTAATTTAAGCAAAATAAAATCTCCTCAAACTACAACCACAACAACAATTCCAACTACAACTACAACTACAACTACAACTACTATTCCAACAATTCCAAAAAATAACAACTTTTTAAATGTAGAGATTACAAATCCTTTAATAACAAATATCCCAATTTATGAGGAAGTTGACTTTACAGATATTGAAAAAAATAATATTGCATCTGTAATTGCTACAGGAATAATATTTTTATTTTATTTAGTGCTGCTATTACAAGAATGGTTTAACAAAATAATCAGCACACACAACATAAACTTTCTCTTTAAAGATAAAGAATTCAAGCAAGGAAGTAAGGTTGTAACTAGTTTCTATATATCCATCTCACTTTTACTAACTTCGTTTTTACTTGGATATGTCGAAGAAGGCGCTGAGCTAAGTTTAGATTTAGAAAATTTAGCAATTTTTATTGCAGCTTTCTTTGGTTTAGCAACAGTAACATTTTTATATGAGGGAACTGAGGCGATTTTAGAAAAGCAGGTTTATAAACAATCAGTTCGATTTAAGTGGGCACCTCAAGCAATATTTTTTGCTCTATTATCTACTGTTTCTTTTATTTATTTTGAAATGCCAATTGGTTTCGTATTTGGTTTTATTGCAACAAGCCAAATTATATCTGAAAGAAAAACAGCAAGGCTGTCTCCCAAATTTTACTCCTCTATATTATTGATTTGCGTTGGATACTTTTTCTTCTACTTAACTTCTTTGGAAGTTGTAAATAGTTCTAGTTTGTTCACAGCAGCTACAGCACTTACTTACTTGATGTGTCTTGAAGGAGTTATGTTTAAATCTCTACCAGGCGGTGGAAATGAACTTAGTGAATCTTTCAAAGATTCCAAAGGTTTTTTTAAGATTTTACCTATTATTTCATTTATTATCGGTTTCTGGTTGTTCGTACGTATTTTGATTGTTAAACCTGATAGTGAATTTGATAAACTTCAGCAGGAATTAATGGCAATGGGATCTTTTGCTTTTACTTTTGCAACAATTTTGATAATTTATATTCTCATACTGTTAATTTTTGGGGTTGTTTTAAAATATTATGCAAAGAAAAGAAATTTTAGTTATGAATATTGATAAAAGAGTTTTACGTCAAAAAAATATATTTGATAACACACACTTAAGCTTGATTCTCAGTGCTATTGACTTAATTAATGATGAGAGTTTTCCTAATGAAAACATTAATATTTCACAAATAGCTAAAAAAGCAGGAACATCAGTTGCTACAGCCTACAACCACTTTCCAAATAATTTACTGGATGTTTATGGGTCAATATTAAATTATGGTTTAAGAAATATCAGTTCTGAGTTCAAAGATTATATGGAAAATGAATCTGATCCTGAATTGAGAATTCTCAAATTTATTGAACTACAAGCTTCAGAGGTAATTAAGTATGGAAATGCCATAAGAGTTGCATTTTTTAATATTGATAAAATTTTATCAAGCGGAAATTGGCTTAGTGATGAACCTTTAGATTATGTAATAAATTTGTGTGAAGATTATAAAAATAAATCAAATTCAGAAATCGATCCACATAAGTTAGCAGTAGATCTAGTAATGATTTTTAATGGCGCTCTCTTTCTATGGATGCGCTATGACAGTAATTTTAGAGTTTGGTCTAAATACAATGATGACTGGTTTATTGACCAGACAAAAAGAGTTTGGAGTATGGCAATATCTTCTCAGTAAATTTCTACTAATGTGAAACTATGAGAGATGCAATTAGCAATTCAATTCCTATAAATTTGATAACAATGTTTATTCCTGTGTTGTTTTTATATTTAGGAATGACAAGCAATATTGAGCAAGTTAAAAAGTTTAAAAATGATAAAAAATCTTTACTTGCTGGTTTAGTTATTCAACTTTTTTTTGTGCCTCTGATTGGTTTTGCTATTTCTCAAATTTATTCAGATTCACTTCTTTCATTAGCAGTACTAATTGTTTTAATTACCCCAGGAGGACATATATCGAGCTATTTTTCGCATATTAAAAATGCAAATGTTCCTTTGTCAGTGTTTTTAACATCTCTAACATCTTTAATGTCACCGTTAACTATCCCTTTATGGTTGAGATTATCCTCGGCAAATATTCAAGATTATGAAGTTGAATTTTTAGAACTATTTCTTCAACTTTGTTTAGCAATATTACTTCCGTATTTTCTCGGAATAATTATAAAGTCAAGATTCGTAAAAATTTATAAATTTATCAATGTTTCACTTGATAGATTCTTAAAATTTTTAATTGTACTAGTTTCAATATGGACTCCAATTGACTTAAGAGCTTATATCAGTGATTATTTCATTGAATCTTTTCTCTTTACAGTGGCTATTTTGCTTTGTATTTATATTGGGGTGAATCAGTGTACGAAATTACTAAATTTAGAAAATAGTAATTCAAACACTTTAAAAATAGAGGCTGTGTGCCAAAACTTTCCAATAGTTTTAGCGCTTTCTATAATATTGAATGCACCTTTAGTTGCAATCTTTGGAATCACTTATTACTGCGTGAGCTTTATTTCGGTTGCAATATTTTCGTTTACAAAAATAAATTAAATATTACATAAAATTTTAATTCAGTTTATAATAAAACTGTCTTTCAGACAACGTCACAATTCCTTTCATTAAAAAGTAAGTGATTTGAAAATAGGAGAAAAATGTCAGCAAGATCACAATTACAATCAAAACCTGTCGCAGACTTAAGGTCTATAGCGGATAGTTTGGGTATAGAGCATAAAGGTCTTCAAAAGGCAAAATTAATAGATTTGCTTGTTGAACACAGTGACGAAATTTTAGATAGTGACGAAACTGTTGAAGAAGTAAACGTAGAGGTTATCTCTTCTTCTGACGATGCACCGGCAGTCGTAAGCTCTGGCGATAGTCAAATAAAAGAAGGCGATACTAGAACTGGAATACTTGACGTACTTCCTGAAGGTTATGGCTTTTTAAGATGTAATGGTTATAAACCAAGTGAAGATGATGTATATGTAGCTGCAGGTGCAATTAAAAAATACAGAATGCGAAAGGGTGATTTGGTCTCGGGTCCAATTAGAGCTCCAAGACAAAAAGAAAAATATCCTGCGCTTATTGAGCCAAAAACTGTGAACGATGCTGATCCAGAATTGCTTGCTAGAAGAGTAGACTTTAATAAATTAACACCTCTGTTTCCAGATGAGAGATTAAAACTTGAAATGGATGGACAACCTGAAAAAATTCTTCCGAGAATAATTGACTTGATTGCTCCAATCGGAAAAGGACAAAGAGGCTTGATTGTATCTCCGCCAAAAGCTGGAAAAACTACAATCTTAAAAGAAATCGCAAACTCAATATCTACTAACAATCCAGAGGTTTATTTAATGGTTGTGTTGGTTGACGAAAGACCAGAAGAAGTAACTGATATGCAGAGATCAGTTGATGGCGAAGTCGTATTTTCTACATTTGATAGACCGCCAGATGAGCACACTCAAGTTTCTAAGTTAGCAATTGAAAGAGCTAAGAGGTTAGTTGAGGAAGGTAAAGATGTTGTTATTCTTTTAGATTCAATCACTCGTTTAGCCAGAGCTCACAACTTAGCAACACCTGCTAGTGGTAGAATCCTCTCTGGTGGTGTTGATTCAACAGCTCTCACACCTCCAAAACAATTCTTTGGTGCTGCAAGAAATATTGAAGGTGGTGGAAGCTTAACAATCCTAGGAACTGCTCTAGTTGAAACGGGATCCAAAATGGATGAGGTTATTTTTGAGGAATTTAAAGGTACTGGAAACATGGAGTTAAGACTTGATAGACAGCTTGCAGACAAGAGAGTGTTTCCTGCGATTGATGTTACTCCTTCAGGTACTCGAGAAGAACAAAGATTGGTATCTCCAAAAGAACTAGAGTCACTTTGGAGCTTAAGAAGAGTTTTAGTTGGCTTAGAAGGCGGAGCAGCTACAGAGTTGCTAATTGATAGGCTTAAAAATTCAAAAAGCAATGATGCATTCTTAAAGGATGTCGCAAAAGCTAAAGTTTAAGGTAAAGTAGAACTATGAAACAAGGTATACATCCAGATTATAGAGAGGTAGTCTTTCAAGACGAAGATGCAGGGTTTGCATTTTTAACTCGTTCAACTATCAAAACAAATGAAACTATAGCTTGGGAAGATGGAAATGAGTATCCACTAGTAAAGCTTGAAATTTCTTCAGCTAGCCATCCATTTTTCACAGGTAAGCAAAAATTGGTTGACTCTACTGGTAGAGTAGAAAGATTTAAACAACGTTACGGATCAACTTCTACTAGACAATCTGCTAAATCAGAATCTTCTCAAGAAGAAGAATAACTTACTTTTCTTTACATTCTAATGTCAAATTCTGATATTGCTTATGGTGGACAGGCTGTTATTGGTGGAGTTTTAGTTCAAAGTCCTACAGGTTGGTCATTAGGAATAAGGGATAAAAATAACAATCTTCACAAATACTATGAACCAAGAGTTCAACTTATTAGAAGAAACAATTTTTGGAGCGCACCCTTAATTCGTGGATTTGCAGCATTAATTGATTCACTCTATGTTGGCTTTAAAGCGATTACATTATCAGAGAGAATTTACTCAAATTTCGAAGATGAAGAAGAAAGTCTTTTTTCAAAAATTATTACATATTTAGTACTCGGAGTAGTTTTAGGAGGTTTTATAGTCGGCCCAAGATTGTTAGTCGAGTACCTATCAGCAACACAGTCAATTACTGGAATCTATGAAGGTTTGCTTAGAGGAGTGATTGTAATTATCTATATATATTTGATCGGCAGAACTAAAGATGCTCAAGAGTTGTTTGAATACCATGGTGCTGAACATATGACTATTGCTT
>Ga0255772_10003251_pt1 | contig 15630 bp, 8 predicted proteins | sample 071ome_34_FD_179970 | JGI IMG/M metagenome (GOLD analysis project Ga0255772, IMG submission 179970) | Coastal salt marsh microbial communities from the Groves Creek Marsh, Skidaway Island, Georgia - 071411BT metaG (version 2) | ecosystem: Environmental > Aquatic > Marine > Intertidal zone > Salt...
CGAGCCAACTTGGGTGTTCACGATTTGTAATTCTCAGGCGGCCCAAGGCCTGATCGGCTTCGATCAAATTCATGGCACGGATTATTGGCAGCAGGTTAAGCCGAGATTCATGCAAGGCCTGACCGAGGAAATGATGACGGCCGACGGTGGTTTTCGTCACATACGGACTAACGTGTTCGGGTTCAGTTTCAACGACGGTGACGGTACGGGCGAATATTTCACCAGCGGCTCCCACGGCTGGGAAGATATAGCCCCTGAACTCGCAGCGCGCGGGCAGAAACTAGCCCTTGAAGGGGTTGCCGAGAAAATGGCCGGCATGGCGACTCACATTCAGGATGGCGAGCTCAATCTATCTCTCCCAGAGACTAGAGAGCGAGCCACCTACATTGAAACCGCCGTCCCTGCCTGGACGGGCATCATCGGGGGAGCACGCGCGGTGGGTAACGAAGGTGTGGCCGAAGCGGCAACGAGGCGGATGTGGCGAGAGTGCGCCACCGGTGAGCGATTCCCAGGCAGGCCTCTGAAAGCCGGTGTGCAAACCATAGCCGTGGCACTTTGGCCATTGTGGAGTCGGCCCTTATCTAAAGGCGCACTGAACCTTCGAGGTTACGTGCCTCCTACCGGGCCGAGACTGATCAGCGCCCCTTGGCCTGCCATCATCGTGACCAAAGCGAAATCGATGGATGGCCACTCGCTCGACCTGGTGCTCGAACCCTATCGTGAAGCGAACAACCCTGCGTGCCGGCTCGAATTCACCCATCTCGTGCCCAATACCTCGTACGCCATCGAGGGGTTGGAAGATGTGCCTTTACTCACCGCCGACCCAAGTGGCGCTGCTTCAATCGAATGCGCCGTGAACGATAGACTTCACCTCAAATTGGTGCCGCATCATGCGTAAGTATTTTGTGATCAGTCGTTGGTGGGATCACCTCGTCGGTCTCAGAGTGTTTTTGATGCGACAGCAACGGTGCACACAATCCCCGACAGAGCCCCCGGCACCCAACCATCTCGCCAACGAACGGGCGTCCACCTAAGCAGTGCCCACGAATCGGCACATCGCGATCCGGCGGGGGCTGGGATTGACTGCCCTTTCGTCGCTCGTCATCTTGGATCTTCTTGCGACTGGCTGGTTCGGCGGTTCAGAACGCGAATTGGCGGTGATTCGATCCATTATTCTCCCCGGACTCGCCTTTGTGGAGTGGATCCCAGCGCTCGGTATAAGTGTTATCACGCTGTCTGTGTTCTCCGTTTGGCTTTGGCTGCGTTGGGGCGCGACCTGGCCGATCGTACTTGTGATGATGGGGTCGGTGGTCACAAGCGCCACCGTTTTACCTCTCCATAGTCATGAAGGTGGACCAGGCATCCCGTTCTGGGCGCTAACGAGCCTTACGCCTCTTTCGCTTCCCTCATCCGCCGCCGAAGTCGCTCCCATTGCTTACGCCAGTCACGAATTCACCATCGTATTAATTATTTTTGCCTTGGTCGGTCAATTAAAGGGTCTGCTGGATCGTCTACCAGGAATGGCTCGTCTGTATGACCGGCTACCCTCGCTCATGTCTGAAGGTACGATCGCCTTGGCAAGGTCGGTTTCGCTCAGCTCTTTCGCTGGAACGCGCACACTTCCGACGCAGTTGGCCGAACCAACGATTGGCCCCGCTTGTGCGCGCCTCGTTCGTACGCTCACCTTAAGATCAGGGCCAACGCCCATGGCAAACGCCTTTTCAGCCTACCGATTGGCGCTGATCCGAACTGATGCGTTGAGCCCGGCGGAAAGCAAGCAATGGGTTGCCGAATGCAGGGTCAACCTCACGGGTGTGCCATGCAGTGAGCCGGGATGGAATCGATTATTAGACGGCACGCTCGCGGCATTGTCACTCGACCCCGGACGGGACGCAGAGGCGATCAGCCGCTGGCAATTCACATTGCGTCATCAATTGCGATTACGACATGGACGTCGAGCATCGTCGATTCATCTGCCCACGATGCTGAGCTTAGGCGTTGCACCGCTTTGGGAGCACGCGCTGAGCCTTGCTTTGGCCCACCAAGCGGGTTGGCTCGATGCTCGGGAGGACTGGGCAGCTCTCCGGCCCCATTGCTTGGGCCTCGCCGCTGGTGGCGATAACCGACCTGCTACGCTAAGACTGATTGCAGCCGGTCGTCTATGGTGTCACTTGCTCGGGGACAGCGAAGCTGCGGAAATATTGAAGCGACGCACGTTGAGTTCAGACCCCATTGCACTCGCGACGCACCACCTCGTGGCACCTGCCAAGACTTAAATGCGAGTCAGCTGGGCGCCAATCACGAACCTTCGGCCGCTCATTGTGTTTGGTTGAATTCAGGCAGCGGCGAATTTTGGGTCCAAACTGTCCCATCCGCCCGCGCTGCTGCGCACCTCACGTCATTAAGCAGAAAAGAGTTTTGGCAGCTCTTCATCCGAAGCTTCGACAATGCGATCAACCCAGGCATGGAATTGCTGACCACCCAACTCGTTCTTCCCGAATAGCACGTGGCTCTTGGTGCCTGATTGCAGATTCTTTTGTAGCGCAATGCCGGTCGCATAGTCTTCTTCCGCCACCACATACTCTAAGAACTTAAATTGATCTTTTGCTTCCCGCTTGGCCATATCGGTGACCGGCTCTTTTTCCATGAGGAAGATTTGATTGGTATACGACTTGTCAGGTGCATCGCCGGGAAACAGCTGAGAGATCATCACCGAGCGGCCGCCGCCACCGAAGCTCGCAATCGAAATGTGAGGGAAAATCGTCCACACCCCGGTCAACAGCCGATCGATGGGCCAGGCTTCCTCTGGTAAATCTTCAAATTCTTCGAGCGTCGCATCGGGGCGCCCCATGTGTGTGTGAGGCCCCCAACTGTAGTAATTGGCCTTGTTGCCAATATCTGTACCAAAGGTGGCGCGATGCAAAATGGGTAGATGGTAATAATCAAGATAGCCGTCGTAAGCCACCTTCCAGTTAGGCCCTTCGACCCGCTGCGTTGAATGGTAATACCAATCATCGAAGCCGAACTGAGACAACAAAGCGTCATAACCCGACAAGAAATCCTCAATTGGCAATTCGGAATTCGGGTCGACGGTGACCCAGATCAGACCGGCACGCTCGAGGCAAGGTAACTCCGTGAGCCCGTTTTCGGCTTTATTTAAGTCACCGAATTGATCGTTCGAATAGATCGCAACCAAATCTCCTTCAGGAGAAAACGTCCAAGCGTGATAAGGGCAGGTGAACTTATTGGCGTGCCCGCAGCCTTCGCCCATTAACTTAGCGCCCCGGTGGCTGCACATGTTCACAAAGGCTTTGACCTGCCCAGATTGCGTTCGGGTGATCAGTATTTGCACGCCAGCGGCATCCATGGCCTTGTAAGCGCCGGGTTTTCGGAGCTCCGCGCTGGTGGCAGCCATCAGCGGCACCCGCCTGAAAATACGATCCATTTCCAACTGCCATCGGGCCTGGTCGGTGTAGTTATTGGCTGGAATTCGAAGGATTTCAGCCGCCTGGCTTTGCGTGCCCTTGCGACCGTGTTCTAAATCTTGTCGTGCGATTTCGATAAGTTGTGCCCGGGACATGGTTACCCCCTTGAATCAATCTTCTTGGCTGAAAGGGTGTCACTAAACCACTGCTTAGTTTTTAAGGCAAGACGCGCTAGTGAGATCTCATGGTCTATTCTCAATGCTGCACGGGCAGATCTATACTGGAACCCCGCTCGCTTACGGGGCTTAAACATGATCCATCGATCGACGCACATCCTCAGTGCTTTAGTCATTTTCCTCATCACTGGGTGCAGTGATCCGCAGGACGCACACCCGGTCTCAAACCACCCGCTGGTTCAGACTGCCTTCGGTGAAGTTCAAGGCCTGCGCATGGATGAGATTGATGTGTTTCGTGGGATCCGCTACGCCGCGAACACGCGAGCGACTCGATTTCAACCACCCCAACCCCCCACGCCTTGGGCAGACATTGCCGATGCAAGTGAATTTGGTGATAGCTGCCCGCAAGCCGTTCGAGCAGGTTCAACAGGCCTCTTCGAATCCTTTCGCGCTGATCCTGAGCCCGGTATGAGTGAGGACTGCCTCTTTCTCAATGTTTGGACGCCGTCAGCCACTCACATGCCCGAGGGCTCGAATCGGCCCGTGCTTGTCTGGTTTCATGGCGGGGGATTCTCGACCGGTAGCGGTTCCTCAAGGGCCTACGATGGCACCCGCCTCGCCCAACGCGGTGATGTGGTGGTCGTCACCGTCAATCATCGGCTCAACGTCTTCGGGTATATGGCGCTTGCTGATTTCGGCGAACAGTTCGCCGCGTCGAGCGTCGCCGGCGTCCTCGATATGGTGCTCGCGCTTGAGTGGATTCAAGCAAATATTGCCGAATTTGGCGGCAATCCAGACAACGTGATGATCTTTGGTGAGTCAGGAGGGGGCGCGAAAGTGTCTACCTTACTCGCAACCGCAAAGGCCGAGGGTCTTTTTCACAAAGCAGTCATGCAATCGGGTGTGCTCACAAAGTTCCCGCCAGCAGACACGGCTAAAGAAGCCGCAAGTGAGGTGGTCACCCGTCTCGGCTTAGATGCCGAATCCATTCAAGAGATCCTAACGCTGCCCACGGACGCTATTCTTGAAGCCAGTCAAGGCACCCTTGCAGGACGAGCCCCCACAATAGATGGCGAGGTGTTGACCCGGCATCCGTTTTTTCCTGACGCAGCACCCAGCGGCCGTCGTGTCCCGCTTATGTTAGGCACCAACCGAACAGAAAATTCGTTGTGGATCGTACCGTCTCGTCCCGATCTACTTGAACTCACTTGGGAGACCCTGCCCGAAGCCATCAGCGCGGCGCTGCCCTCGCACAATGCAGAGACCGTGATCAAAGGTTACCGAGACATTGCACCCGACTTATCCGCGACTGATCTTTACCTGGAAGCAACCACCGACGCCCGTTGGCTTGAAGGCCACGTCTTAAAGTCTGAAATCAGAGTCGCGTCGAATGCAGCACCCACCTATGTCTATCTATTTGATTGGGACACACCGGTTGATGGCGGCATCTGGCGATCGCCCCACGCAGTCGAAATCGCTTTTGTGTTCGATAACGTCGCACTCGCTCCGAGCATGGTGGGTCAAGGCGAGACTCAGCAATTGGTTGCTGACGTCATGTCCGAAACGTGGCTCGCGTTTGCCCGGACCGGCGATCCAAACAATGCCCTCGTACCCTATTGGCCCGCATATGATTTATCAACGCGCCCAGTCATGGTGCTCAATGCTTCACCCCAACTGGTTCCTGATGCCCGAGGTGCCCAGCGTCGCTTGGTTTCTGGTGATGACGACTATTTAAAGCGTTACGAACGTTAAGCGACAGGCGCTTTCATCAGCGATAAATATTTACCGATGCCTGCGCCGAAGAGTGGCAAGAGCGGCCAGTGACTGGTGAAAGTTCGCGTGGAAGGATCCAGTTTCAATGTGAGTCGATGCGGAGTCTCCCGCAGGATCAAATCGACATGGATACAACCGTAATCATCGGCGCCCGCGCTAGCAGCGATGTGATCCGTGACCTGCCAATCAGCACTGATCGGCACCAACAGTCGATGATCTCCCTCATCGAGGACCATCAGCTGTCCCTCCAGCGTGATACTTTTAATCGTTTTGTGCGGGTTCTGAGCGACCCCATCGGCTATCTCATGAACTTTTGGCTCAAAGCGCAGCGTTTCACCAACCGGCGATGGGTCTTTCAACCCCAAACGCACGGCCGCTGTGTGTTGTCTTAGCTGGCTGAGCCTATCGACGAGCATTTGGTCCGAAGCGGCGCCCCCTAGACCCGCCTTCTCATCAAACGCTGGTAGCAAATGCGTCCACATCAAGTCGAGCACGCGCTGCATGTTTTCCGTGAGCGTGAACATGGCCACCACCGCCTCTTGCTGAGGCAAGACCACCATGTACTGGCCCATTGCACCATCACCTCTGAACCCATGTCGCGACTGCCACATCTGAAAGCCATAACCTTGCCGCCAATCGGCCTCGATATTCATCGGGTTCGGGGTCTGTAGCGAGCCTGCGGCCACGGCGTAGGACTCTGGCAACAAGGGGCGACCTTGCCAGCGACCTTGATTCAAATACAGCTGGCCCAGCTTGGCCACATCATCAAGCCGCGCGAAGAGACCGCTGTAACCCATGTTGAGCCCTGGCTCCACATCAACCCAGTTCAAATCGCTCATGCCGAGCGGCTCAATGAGTCGCGGCCTGAGATATTCGATTAAAGTGCAGCCGGCGAGACGTTGAAGGATCGAGGCAAGCGCGATCACGGGCGGCTGGTTGTAAGCGAACAATTTCCCTGGCGGGCGGCGCGGCGGAATCTGCAAGAAGCCGCGCACCAAGTTCGACGGGCAGGCTTGCCGAGCGAGCCCCAAGGTCTCAACCATGTGCCCAGACGCCATGGAGGCGATGTGACGAATTTTAAGCTCGGCGAACGCAGGATCAGCGCCCTCAAAGGCCTCAGGAAGATAATCTCGGACCTGGTCATCTAAGGACAGACGTCCCTCACCAATTTGCAATCCCAGCGCCGTACCCGTGAATGTTTTGCTCACCGAATACAGCAGCCTTTGATCAATGGACTGTCTGGGAGACCAGTAGCCTTCTGTGATTCGTGCTCCACGGCAATGAATAATCAAGCCGTGAGGCTCGATCAGTGGATCCGCCTCAACCGCATCTAGAAACCTCAAAATACCTTGGCTATTTACCCCAACTTCGTGAGGTGCCTTCGCTTCCATTAGGGGCACACACTGCCGCCTGAGAGCGGCCAGCCTAGGTCATGTTGTTCACAACACATTGCGCGCATTTCGTTACTCGCGGTCCTTCGGGCCTAGGTGCCTGTGAACTTGGCTTGACGCTTTTCGAGAAACGCCGCAACACCTTCTTTATTGTCATTGCTCTGATGCGCAACGTTTTGAAGCGCAACTTCCAATTTGAACTGTTCGTCGTAACCATTATTCAAACTTTCCCAGTAAGCCTTGCGAATCAGCGACAGCGACTTCGGTCCGTTCGATAGGCGTTCGGCGATGGTCATGGCCTCATCCATCAAGACATCTTGGCTCACCACTTTGTTGATGAGCCCCCACTCAAGTGCTTGCGCGGCTGGAAACCGCTCGGCCAACATCGAGAGCTCCATCGCCCGGCGCCAGCCGACAATTCTTGGAAGCACATAGGTCACACCGCCGTCTGGCACCAAGCCGATGTTGGCAAACGCTTGCAAGAAATAGGCGTTATCCGAGGCCACCGCATAATCCGACATAATTGCGAGGCTCATGCCAACGCCCACCGCGGGCCCATTGATCGCCGTGACAAACGTCATATCCATTTGCCGAAGCCGAGTCATCAAGGGGTGATAGTGGGTCTCCAGAACCGACCCCGTCGGCGGCAAGGCGCCCGCCTCTTCACGCACTTGCAAGTTCGCCCCTGCGCTAAAAGCTCGGCCTTCTCCCGTCATCAAAAGACACCGCGCATCACTCTTCTCTGCCGCCATCACGGCGGCATTAATTTCCTGAACCATGGTGGCTGACAGCGCGTTCAGGTACTGCGGGGCATTGAGTTTCAACACCGCGACCTTGCCGTGGTAATCCAAGATGACGTTTTCATAGCTCATCATTTTCTCCTTTTAATCTCGTTCGCTTGATCGATTGTTTGCTCGCGTACCCACCAATGCTGCGCCTTTCCTGAACTTTTCTTTGTATTCATTCTGCTGACGGCGCTTGTTTCTTACTTGTTGGTCTTAATTTGCACCCTTAGATTCTCGCCCATCAGCTCTCAGCTCTCAGCTCTCAGCTCTCAGCTCTCAGCTCTCAGCTCTCAGCATTCAACCCTTCGTAGAGGTGAATGAATCGGCGCGGTCACTTTACCTTCCGCCACCCAAAAGTGTCTCCAATCCCGCTAAGACGTAATCGGCGCGAGTCGGGCACGCAATTCCGCTTTAGCGATCTTCTCGAGCGTTGATCGCGGCAATTCATCCACGAAGATGACTTCTCTCGGCACTTTAAAATCTGCCAGGTCCTCTCGACAGCGCGCCAGTATGGCCTCACCCTCTAAGGCGTCGCCGCTGCCTGTTGGTATCACAAAGGCCACGGGCACCTCATCGAGCATAAAGTGTTTCTGAGCGACCACGGCGCATTCGCTCGCAAGCCCCGTTTGCATGATGACCACTTCAATTTCAGAAGCCGCCACATTTTCAGCGCCAACCTTGAGCATATCTTTGTCTCGGTCGCTGAAAAACAAATGGCCGTTTTCATCCATTCGAACAATATCACCGGTATCAAACCAGCCATCCTCGTCAAATGCTTTGGCGTTAGCTTCGTCGTTTCGGTAGTACTCCTTAAAGAGCGTCACGCCTCGAACACCCCGAACATGCAGGATACCTCGCTCTCCAGGCTCAGCGAGCCGGCCCTCAGCGTGGCGAATCTCAATATCGTATTCAGGAGCAACGCGACCCATGCTGCCATCAACGCCCGGATGGTCATAATCCGAGATAATGCCCTGCGTCAAAATCTCGGTCATACCCCACCAGCCAAGGACTTTAACCTTGAAGTGTTCAGATAAATTTTTGACATGGGCACCCAGGCCCCAAACACGATACTGATGGTCGGGCACGGGCTGTCCCATGATGGCTTTGGTCGCGAAGGGAATCGTTGAAAGCCAGGTCAACGCGTACTTCAGCGACAGGTCCCAAAATCTTGATGCCGAAAACTTAGGCTGCAACACAAAGGTGCCGCCGCTCCATAACGTTGGCAGCATGGACCAACCCTGAGCGTTCGTGTGAAAGAGCGGCATATAGATCAGCGTTCGATCATCTTCCCTGAGCCTCATGTGTACAGCGCCAACTTTGGCCGCCCAAAGCCCGTTCGCGTGCGTCCAAAGCACTGCTTTCGGGCGTGACGTCGTGCCACTCGTAAATTGCACCGACAGATTCAGTTGATGGTCCGGTGAGCGCAAATGGATGGGGTCAGGCGCGTAAAGCGCCTCGAAGGGAATTGCTTCCAATGCATCTGAAGCGGAGGCAACCTCGCCTGCGTCATTGTCAGTGACCGCAAGGAAATTAATATCTGGGCACGCTGTACGAATCATTTCAGCAAACTGCGGCTGCGTGATAGCACACACCGCTTCAGTGTGCTCGGCGAAATAGGAAAGATCTCTCGCGACCGATCGGGTATTGGTTGAGACGGCAACGGCGCCGAGGTAAGCGCAAGCAAACCAAGACACAATGAATTCAGGACTGTTATCCAAATGGATGATCACGAAGTCGCCGGTCCTAACCCCGCGCTCGACCAGTCCTTGCGCGAAGCGTCGGGCATTCAACGCTAAATCAGCGTAGGTCAGTGTCTGGGTTTCACCGGAGAAAGGCTCCCAAATCATGAATGCTTTTTCAGGGTCCTTGGTGGCCCAAGTTTCCAGAAGATGCGGGACGTCCAAACCTAGGAAGCTTTGCTCTTTACTCCGCGTAATCTGATCCATCAGCGCCATAGGGGACTCCTTTGTGCTCTTGTCAAAGCGCAGCTTTTTCGACCACCAAGTAACCCACACCTTGCGTGGATTTGTCGAGCCTGATTCAGCTCAGGATCGCCCCTACATTGACCCCACCACCTTGTGATACTTTCAACCCTCGAAGAGGGGACCACCATGACAGACGATTCGTTTCTTTTTGACGGCCTCAAAGTCCTTGATGTCGGTAGTTGGATTGCGGGGCCGGTTGCCGGCACGATGCTCGCTGACCGAGGCGCTGACGTCATCAAGGTTGAGGTTCCAGAAATCGGCGACGGTTATCGACAGTATGCCGTTCTACCTTTCACCCCCAACGCGGAAGTCAATTACACCTGGGCCCTCGACGCACGCAATAAGCGATCGATGACGCTGAACCTCAAATCAGCAGAGGGGATGAACATTCTCCATCGCTTGATCAAGGACTGTGACATCTACATCACCAACATGCCGCTCCCGCTTCGGCGCCAGCTGAATCTCTGTTACGAGGACATCAAAGGGTTAAACGAAACAATGATCTATGCCTCGCTGACGCCCTATGGCGAGGAAGGCAGTGATCGAGACAACGAAGCGTTTGATCTCGTGGCCTACTGGAACCGCTCTGGGCTGATGGACAAGATGCGCCCACCTGACTCTGAGCCCGTCCAGGCGCTGGCGGGTATGGGCGATCATCCAACGGCGGTGGCGATGTATGCATCGATCGTCACAGCACTCCTTAGAAAGGAACGCACCGGCCAGGGCGGTTTTGCCCACACGTCGCTGCTTGCCAATGGTGTTTGGTCAGCGTCTTGCCTCGCGCAGGCACAATTCGCACAAGCCGACTTCTCCAGCGTGCCACCCCAACGCGCAACCGGCGCGCTGTACGAATGTGCTGATGGTCGCTGGATGCAGCTCAACATGGTGCGCACCCAAGAAGCTTTCGATGAAATGTTGGTGGCTCTGGAAGCCTTCGAACTGATCACCGACGAACGGTTTGCATCGCCAGAAGCCCGGATGGAACACCCGGACGAGCTTACAGTCGCGCTGCGGGAAAAATTCAAAGTACGGACGAGTGATGAGTGGGTAGCCATCTTAAAAGACCATCACGGCCTGCCAATCGAGCGAGTAGCCACTTTCAATGATCTGCTAACCGATGAGCACCTCACCCTCAATGGCATGGTCGCACAACCTATCGAGGATGTGGGCATCGGCTACATCATCAACGACCCGGTCAACGTTCAGGGCATTCAAAAGGTTGGCGCCAAACGCTCGCCGGCCTTAGGCGAGCACAATCAGGAAATCCTGTCGGGTCTCGGTTTCTCACCTGATGAAATCCAGGACTTAGCGGCGAAGAAAGTCATTTAATCCGCGATCAAGCTTTTCTGGCGCACCTTGATGATCCAACTAGAGACCCTCTGGCTATTATCTCAGAGGGCATCTCCAGCACGCTCGCTCCACCAAGCGTGCGGCCTAAAAACAGCTATTGAGCTTGTTTGTACTGCTTTTATTCCTGTTTTCGCTGTTCTATTTACCTCCGTTATTTGTCCTGCTTATGGTTACGCCCTTGAGCGACTTGAGTTAGCAGCAAGCAAACGGGCCCCATCTCAAACCCCTAAATTTTTCTCTTATCATTCTTAGAAAAAGTGATTCATTGACCCAATAGCCAGACGAAAAATACTTGTTGACACCAGAATTTGGACCTGATGTATTCGGACCGTGGGGCGTCATTGTTGCGTCCATAGGCGCAGCGGACGCTCGATCTCATTCACTTAAGGGGAGAAGTTATGAGTCGAGTCAAACGAAGACATTCATTGTCATCGCTACTTTGGGCACCCTTTCTGGGCGCTTTATTTCTTTTATCGGAAGTCGGCTTTGCGGCCAATGCCATCGAAGAGGTGGTGGTAACGGCCCAGCGAACAGAGGAAAGCGTTCAAGACGTTCCTATCGCGGTGACCGCATTTAGCGGCGATATGATGGAGGATAAAGGAATCATTAGTCCTTCTGATCTTCAACTTGCCTCACCGAACGTTTCATTCACGGCCACCAATTTTGGTGGATCCAGCTTCAGTATTAGAGGCATCGGCCGCCTCGTGATCGCGGGCTCAGGTGAGAATGGGGTGTCGATTCATCAGAACCAGATCGCACTCCCAACCAACCTACCGGCAGCCGAATTTTACGACCTCGAGCGAGTCGAAGTGCTGCGTGGCCCTCAGGGCACTCTATTTGGTCGAAACGCCACCGGGGGCGCTATTAATATGGTGACTCGCATGCCTGATTTTGAGGGCGTCAACGGCTTCATCGACTTGGAGGGCGGCGACTATAGCCACCGCAGAGTAAAAGGCGCCGTTAACATCCCATTGACGGATAGCTTCGCCATTCGCCTCGCGGGCATGGACCTCGTTAGAGATGGTTATGTAAAAAATGTCGCTTATGGCCAGCAAGGGAATTGTGTTGCGCCGGGAACCACGCTCATCCAAGCCTATGGTGAAGATCCAAACCGTCCTGGGCTTCCTAACCAAGCCAACATATTGAGCGCTAACGTCAGCGCTGATGTTTTAACACCTTGTACCATCGACAACATTGACGATGACCTCGATGGTCGAGACGTCACCACCTTCAGATTGAGCGCGTTGTGGGAAATCAACGAGCAAGCTAGCTTGTGGTTCATCTACAGCAACATGGAAGAGGATGACGACAAAATCCGAATCACCAATCAGATCTGTGCGCAGAATTCGTTGCCAACGGTCGGTTGCGAACCCGATAGTTTTGGCTTTGGCAACCCGCACAACGGTTCAACCACAGGCGGCTTGTTCGGTGGCCTAAACGAGGCGGTACTCCTTGGCACGCCGAGCCCATACAGCGGCTTTACCAATACGGCTCGGGGTTTCAGAGAGCAACATACTGACTTTGAACCCCTGTACCGTTTCGATGAAGACCAATACACGATGGGCTTCACCTATGATTTTGATAACTATCGTCTGGGGCTGCTACTCGGTCATCAGGAGCAATCTTATGTAGCTCGCCAAGACTATCTGATGGATGTGGGTAATGTGTTGTTCGCAACTGCATTGAACCCAAGCGGGCTTTGGCCAACATCAGACACCGCGGGCTATTACGCTGGTGCTGATCACCTGGATGCGACATGTAACTACAACGATGGCACCGCCGGCATTTTCGGAGGATGTGTGCATGATTCCGACCAAACTCGAGTTCAAGCGTTCGACCAAGCATCAAATACCAACAAATATTCAACCGCTGAAATCAAGTTGGAGTCCGATTTAGATGGCGCGATCAACTTCATCGTGGGTGCATCGATGTCTGAGTACGAGGGGTACGGCGACTACTATGTCAACGCAAATACACTCGATCTGGTTGGGCTTTACGGGGTGGCCAAACTGGGCTTCCCACCGCTCTACCCGACCATGTACGCCTCCACATCAAATCCAAGTGGAGGTGCCGGTAATAAAGGCGAGTCGAGCGCCTACTTTGGCGAACTGTATTACGACATCTCTGACTCGCTTAAGTTAACGGTTGGACTCCGGTACAACGATGATCACAAAGAAGTCAGCGACAGCGGCGTGCTCTACAACGCCGTCAATATGCACGCCTTGGGGCTCGGCTTCCTGCCTGAATGGCTACGGTCGTTCAACATTATCTTCGGCGCGCCAGCCTCTGACCTCGATAAGTACTACTCAAGCGGTGATGCGATCGCTGCGGCTGAGGCATCAGCAGCATTTAGTGCTGAGCGAATCGCTGTTGCGGCGGCGGTGCCCTTGGTACCGGGTTTCAATGAGCAACGGGTGCTTACGGGCAGCCCAAGCGAAGTCGATTTTAAGGAAACCACCGGCCGTATTGGTCTTGACTGGCAAATCAACGACAACTCTATGGCCTATGCTTTCTACACTCGGGGCTACAAGCCCGGCGGCTTTAACCCGCCGCAAAACGCGACGCTGAGCACCGAATCGGTGAAGTACGTGTTTGATCCAGAACAGGTTGACTCGATCGAAGTGGGCATGAAGAACGTCCTGTTGGATGGCACCCTGGTCGTCAATGCTGCAGCATTCATGTACGACTACGCCGGCCTGCAAACCACTCGAATTCGAAACAATAACTCCATTAATGACAACATTGATGCAGACATCTACGGACTTGAAGTTGAAAGCTTCTGGAAACCAGAGTCGTTACCTGGATTATCGATCGATGCGTCTTATGCGTACCTGTCTGCCAAAGTGAATGGTTCAACGTCTCTTGACCCGGTGAACCGAACAGCTGGCAATGATGCCTACATTACTTTGAAGAATATCGACCCAGGGTCAGCGACGGGTGTGAACTACATCGCTCGAACCGCAGATATCACCGACGAGATTGTTCAGGCAGCGTACAACACCAGCTGTGCCGCTAACAGCGATCTGAACCCCAACGCTGGCACGACCTGCCCCGATGTCCTACCCGGTACCGTCTACACGGGTATTACTGGCGTAGACCACATTCCAACGTACTTCTCACGTATGTTTCTAGAGGCTGCTGGTGTTGAAGTCTCAGATGGTTTGAATACGCCACTGGATGGCAACACCCTACCTGGCGCACCCGAGCATCAGATCGCGTTGGGCGTGGCCTACACGGTACCGCTCACCTCAATGGCGAGCTCAATCACAGCAAGGTGGGACTACTCATGGCGCAGCGATCAATTTGCTCGGGAATTCAACACCGTCGGGGACTACATTGACGCCTGGGACCAACATAATTTGTCATTGATCTACGAATCAGACGATGGCAAGTGGCAAGGGCGCCTCTGGGTCCGAAACGTCTTGGATGATGACAACATCACTGGCAAGTATCTGACCTCTGACACCTCCGGCTTCTTCAGGAATTACTTCCTGACCGAACCGCGGATTTGGGGCGCTTCCCTGCGTTACGCCTTCGGTGACTGATTCTTCTGCCGAACAAAAAACCGCGGCTTGCCGCGGTTTTTTTTGCCCAAACTGCTACCCCTTACTGCTTCGTTGCTCGAATCCTTTTATGTAACCAAAGCGCCAACCCGGAACCCAGCATCGCAATCGAGGCAACAGAAAAGTAATAGCCTCGATAAGCCGATGGATCTGGCGCATCGCCCAAGACGATGGCTTCTGCAATGGGCTGCACAACATCAGGCGCATAACAAATAAGGCTCAAGCAACCAATCGCAAGGCCCTTAACTCGATCAGGCACCTCACAATCTGCCAGCGTCGCCCAAAACACGCCTCGAGCGCCATAGGTAATCACGCCAATCACCAAGACCATCGCAAGCACACTGACATTGGAGACGCCTACATCGAAGAAGCTGAAGCTCATGAGTGCAACCGCGCCTGAAAACAACAAAGCGGCAAGCACCCATTGCCTGCTTGACCAATCGCTCAAGTAACCCGACACCACGGCGCCAATTGGGCGCATCCATAGCCTTGCGACGGTGATCGCGCCGGCGCTAATGACGGATAAACCCAGCGCAATTTGAATAAACGCCGAGAAACTATACGTCGCCCAAAAGAGCTGATAACCGGAGAGCATCACCAGGCCCGCCAGCCATAAATTGGAATTCCGAGCCAAAAGTTTTAAATCGCGCCACAAAGAGGCAGGACCCTCTGAGCCTGCCCTCGCATCAATGCCGGGCGCCACTTCATCGACGCGAAGCCAATAGAGCAAGGGCCAAGCGGTCAGCATCGCCACCCCCGAATAGAGAATGACGACCACCCTCAGAGCGCCTGCCTCTGGCACTGGCGTTTGAGATGTCAGCCACGCGAACAAGGCAATGGCCAGTGTCGCCAGAAGCGCTTCTACCGCGCCTCGGCCACCCTCCAGCCAACCAAAGAATCGCCCTTGAGCGGCTAACGGCGCGATGAGTGAAACGGCTTTGATCATCGCAGCCCAAAACGTCAGCCCCGACGTTATGCCCCAAAGGACGAATATGACTTGCACGGCCGCTTGGCTTGGAAAACTCGAAAACCAAAGCCCAATCAGCCCTGTGGCGACCAGCGATCCCGCCATTAGATGACGCGGTTGAAATCGATCAGCCAGCCAGCCGCTCGGAACGTAGGTGATCACGAACAGCGTGCCCAATAAGGCATAACAGGCTTGGAGTTCGGCTGCGGTCATAC
>Ga0255772_10003254_pt1:0-2500 | contig 15623 bp, 10 predicted proteins | sample 071ome_34_FD_179970 | JGI IMG/M metagenome (GOLD analysis project Ga0255772, IMG submission 179970) | Coastal salt marsh microbial communities from the Groves Creek Marsh, Skidaway Island, Georgia - 071411BT metaG (version 2) | ecosystem: Environmental > Aquatic > Marine > Intertidal...
CAGGTTTAGGTTCATCATTGTAAATTAAATTCAAAATAAGAATTACAAAAGAAATTTAATAATTCTAGTTAATTTATAAAATTTATTCTTTTTTTTTATTTATTTTGGAAAAAATGAACAATTTTTGTTTTCAAAATAAATAAAAATTTATTTTGAAAACAAAAATTGTTTTTAACAAAAAAAACTGAAAAAATTAAAAAAAATATTTATTTAGTAATTCCAGGAATCTGTAGATAATCATCTAGTTCGCGAAAAATTGTTTTAATTCCATACTTAACTAGTCTATACATTCCATCACCGAGTGCAATAGCTATTGCACCTCCAATTAGGTATAGAGGCCAATAACGTATAGGTGGCAATGAATCTAGTTTCTCTATATCAGGATTACTCGAATTAGTTTCGTTTTTTTCAGAAAATTCCGCAACTGCTGGCTGTGATGACGAAATAGTCATTATCAATAAGTTTGTCAGGATTAAAGGTACTATTTTCCTACTTGGAGATAAAATTGTTCTAATAAAAAACCCCCTTTTTGATTTGGGATTATTTGCAATTTTATTTATTTGGTCGCTTTTTTTTTTTATCCATTTTTTAATCTCACCACCTTTTTTTTTTGTCCATTTTTTAACCTGGCCACGTTTTATTTTTTTATTTTCTGAATTTAGCATAAATTAACGATTTAATTTTTTAATGATTATATTTTTAAGGAACTGTGGATGAATTAGATTCAGCTAATTTTAAAAGTGTTTGCTGTAAATTCTCCATTAAATTTTTAATTTTTTCGTAGTTTTCCATATTTAATTCTGATTTTAAGTCTTCAATTAAAGCTTTTATTTCTTTTATTTTTTCTTTTTCAATTTTATCACCAGCTTCTTCGATTTGTTTTTCAGCCTGATAAATTATAGATTCAGCACTATTTTTTAAATCTACTTTTTCACGATTTTTACGATCTGTTTCTGCATATTGTTCAGATTCACGAACCATACGTTCTACTTCATTTTGATCTAATGTAGACGCATTTGTAATACTAATTGATTGTTCATTGCCACTACTTAAATCTTTTGCTTTTACTCCTAATAAACCATTTACATCAATATCAAAAGTAACTTCAATTTGAGGGCCTCCTCGCGGTGCAGCTGGAATACCATCAAGACGAAAATTTCCTAAACTTTTATTATCCTTTACAAATTCACGTTCACCTTGCAAAACATTAATTTCTACATTTGTTTGATTATCAACAGCAGTTGAAAATGTTTCTGATTTTTTTGTTGGAATAGTTGTGTTTCTCGGAATAATTTTTGTCATAATTCCACCTAATGTTTCGACACCTAATGCAAGTGGAGTTACATCAAGTAATAAAATATCTTTAATTTCTCCAGCTAAGATTCCACCTTGCACTGCTGCACCAATTGCAACAACTTCGTCTGGATTTACAGTTTGATTTGTTTCTGATTTTTCAGTAACATCCTTAACTAATTTTTGAATTGCAGGAATACGAGTTGATCCGCCAACTAAAACTACTTGATCAATTTTTGCTTTGTCAATTTGGCCATCACGAATTGCTAATTCAACAGGCACACGACATTTATTTATTAAATTGTTACATAATTCTTCAAATTTTGCTCTTGATAACTGAATATTTATATGTTTTGGACCAGTTTCATTTGCTGTAATAAATGGTAAGTTAATTGTTGTTTCTAACATTGAAGAAAGTTCAATTTTTGCTTTTTCAGCAGCTTCAGTTAATCTTTGAACCGCTTGGGAATCTTTACTTAAATCAATTCCCTCTTTTTCCTGGAAATCATTTAATAGATATTTAACAATTTCATAATCAAAATCATCACCACCTAATTGTGTATCACCTGATGTGGCTAAAACTTCAAAAACTCCATCACCAACTTCAAGAAGTGAGACATCAAATGTTCCACCTCCTAAATCAAAAACTAGTACAATCTCATTAATTCGTTTATCTAAACCGTATGCAAGAGAGGCAGCTGTTGGTTCGTTAATAATCCTTAATGTTTCTAAACCAGCGATTGTACTTGCATCTTTTGTTGCTTGACGTTGTGAGTCATTAAAGTAAGCGGGAACTGTTATAACACTTTTTTTTACTTTTTCGCCTAAATAATCACTAGCATCATTTGCCAATTTTCGTAAAATTTGTGCAGAAATTTCTTCTGGACTAAAATCTTTATTTAGTGCTGGGCATTTTATTTTAATGTTACCAGTTTTATCAGCAAAAACTTCATATGATGTTGACTTTGAACTTTTTTCTAATTCATCAAATTTTGAACCTATGAACCGTTTAATTGATGAAAAGGTATTTTGTGAATTAATAACTGCTTGACGTTTTGCAATTTGACCTATTAGTAATTCTTGTTTTTTTGTATAGGCAACAACAGATGGTGTTGTTCTTTCACCTTCTTTATTTGTTATAACAGTTGGTTTGCCACTTTCCACAACTGCTATAACGGAATTTGTTGTTCCTAAATCAATTCCTACA
>Ga0255772_10003254_pt1:5000-15623 | contig 15623 bp, 10 predicted proteins | sample 071ome_34_FD_179970 | JGI IMG/M metagenome (GOLD analysis project Ga0255772, IMG submission 179970) | Coastal salt marsh microbial communities from the Groves Creek Marsh, Skidaway Island, Georgia - 071411BT metaG (version 2) | ecosystem: Environmental > Aquatic > Marine > Intertidal...
ACAAGTACCGTGAGGGAAAGGTGAAAAGAACCCCGGGAGGGGAGTGAAATAGAACATGAAACACTAAGCCTACAAGCAGTAGGCGAACGACTAATCGTTTAACTTCGTGCCTGTTGAAGAATGAGCCGGCGACTTATATTTATTGGTTTAGGTTAAGTTAGTGAATAATGAAGCCATAGTGAAAGCGAGCTTTAATAGAGCGTTTATCTATAAATATAGACCCGAACCCGGATGATCTAACCATGGCCAGGATGAAACCAAGGTAATACTTGGTGGAGGTCCGAACCGACTGATGTTGAAAAATCAGCGGATGAGTTGTGGTTAGGGGAGAAATTCCAATCGAATTCGGAGCTAGCTGGTTCTCCCCGAAATGTGTTTAGGCGCAGCGGTTAATGTTATAGCTTAGGGGTAAAGCACTGTCTCGGTGCGGGCTGGTAACTCGGTACCAAATCGATGCAAACTCTGAATACTAAGTGCATAATTAACCAGTAAGACTGTGGGGGATAAGCTCCATAGTCAAGAGGGAAACAGCCCAGATCACCAGCTAAGGCCCCCAAAAATTGCTAAGTGGTAAAGGAGGTGAGAAGACTCTGACAGCCAGGAGGTTTGCTTAGAAGCAGCAATCCTTTAAAGAGTGCGTAATAGCTCACTGGTCTAGTAATCTTGCGCCGAAAATGAACGGGACTTAAGCAATTTGCCGAAGCTGTGAGATATTTAATATCGGTAGGGGAGCGTTCTGTTGAGATTGAAGCATTAGCGTAAGCGGGTGTGGACAAAACAGAAGTGAGAATGTCGGCTTGAGTAGCGAAAATATTGGTGAGAATCCAATACCCTGAAAACCTAAGGTTTCCCATGGAAGGTTCGTCCGCAAGGGGTGAGTCAGGACCTAAGGCGAGGTTGAAAAACGTAGTCGATGGGCAATAGATTAATATTTCTATACCATTTTTTACTGGTAACGAGGGACGAAGGAGGCTAGGTTTAGCCGAAGAATGGTAATCGGTCTAAGCGTTCGAGGTGTTGAAAAATAGTGAAAATATTTTGAGCTGAGACGTTATGGGTAGACACTCCGGTGTTGAAGTAGCTGATGTCAAACTTCCAAGAAAAGCTTGCACTGCCATAAGTAAAAAATGCCTGTACCATAAACCGACACAGGTAGGTAGGTAGAGTATACCAAAGGGCGCGAGATAACTCTCTCTAAGGAACTCGGCAAAATAACCCCGTAACTTCGGAAGAAGGGGTGCCTAAATTCTATAGGCTGCAATAACAAGGTCCAAGCGACTGTTTACCAAAAACACAGGTCTCCGCGAAGTTGTAAAACAATGTATGGAGGTTGACGCCTGCCCAGTGCCGGAAGGTTACAGAAGATGGTTCGCTCTTGAGCAAAGCTGTCGACTTAAGCCCCGGTGAACGGCGGCCGTAACTATAACGGTCCTAAGGTAGCGAAATTCCTTGTCGGGTAAGTTCCGACCCGCACGAAAGGCGTAACGATTTGGACACTGTCTCGGAGAGGGACTCGGCGAAATAGACTTGTCTGTGAAGATGCGGACTACCTGCACCTGGACAGAAAGACCCTATGAAGCTTTACTGTAACTTGAGATTGATTTTGAGTTTTATTTGCGCAGGATAGGTGGGAGGCTATGAAGAAATTTTTGCGGAAATTTTGGAGCTGTCAGTGAGATACCACTCTTGTAAAACTAGAAATCTTATTTTATGCCATTATCTGGCTAAAAGACATTTTCAGGCGGGCAGTTTGACTGGGGCGGTCGCCTCCCAAAAGGTAACGGAGGCGTACAAAGGTTTCTTCAAATCGGTCAGACATCGATTTTAGAGCGCAAAGGTATATGGAAGCTTAACTGCGAGACCTACAAGTCAAGCAGAGACGAAAGTCGGTCTTAGTGATCTGACGGTATTGTGTGGAAAAGCCGTCACTCAACGGATAAAAGTTACTCTAGGGATAACAGGCTGATCTCCCCCAAGAGTTCACATCGACGGGGAGGTTTGGCACCTCGATGTCGGCTCGTCGCATCCTAGGGCGGTAGTACGTCCTAAGGGTTGGGCTGTTCGCCCATAAAAGCGGCACGCGAGCTGGGTTCAGAACGTCGTGAGACAGTTCGGTCCATATCCGGTGTGGGCGTTAGAATATTGAGAGGATCTTTCTTTAGTACGAGAGGACCGAGAAGGACATACCTCTAGTGTACCAGTTATCATGCCAATGGTAAACGCTGGGTAGCTATGTATGGAAAGGATAACCGCTGAAAGCATCTAAGTGGAAAGCCAGCCTCAAGATGAGTATTCTGTTTGCGGAGCAACTAAGATCACGGCAAGACTAGCCGTTAGATAGGTATCAAGTGTAAGTGTAGTAATATATTTAGCTGAGATATACTAATAGATCGAGAACTTAATATTTTTAATTTTAATTCAAATTATTCAAAAATAACTATTATATAGTTATATCTACATTATATCTTGGTGTTGTTAGTGTAATGGAACCACGCTGATCCATTTCGAACTCAGTTGTGAAACGTTATAGCGGCAATGATACTTAAGGAGGAGTCCTTTGGGAAAGTAGTTGAATGCCAAGATTTTAATACAATGTTTATTTATTTTGTTTTTTATGTTATATAATTAAAACGGATAAAATTATAATTTTAGAACTCTATTTACATTTAAAATTTTAAATAAAAAAAAGGAGAATAAATGAACAATCCAAAAAGTTCAACCTCATTAACAAAAACAAAAAAACGTTTTGCGACATGGGTAAGTAAGTCTAAAACAGCAGTTCAAAAAGCTTATAATCTAGCTTATACAAGTATAAAAAATAACCCAAATAAAATAGAATCACGTTTTAATAAAGAAGAAAACAGTGAAAATGCAATTGAAATTCCACAAACAAAAGAGGATGAATTATCTTAAAATGTAAGGTAAAATCTATTTTACAGAATACTATATATTTTGTAGTAATTTATAGTATTCTGTAAAATTTAATAAATTTTAATTTCATTATTCGGGTAAAATTATTAAAGTGGATTATAATTATGTTTGTACTATAAAAAAAATTTGGGAAGATGAATTTTACTAACGATCTCAAAACTTTAATGATATTAGGTTATCCCATAATTTATGTTTTAACAGATGAAGAAGAAAGAATTGAGTATTCACTTCAAAAACTAAAACTTGGCAATACAAGTTTTTTATCTATAATTCAAACTTGGGATTTTGCCGAAGGTTATAATATTAACCCTAATAATCAAAATATTGCAAGTCAGAATCCCGTTCAAGCATTAAATTATATTAGTTCTTCAATTTTAAAAAGTCCCACAATTTTTGTTTTAAGGGATTTTCATAAATTTTTAAAAGATAATGTTGTTTCTAGAAAACTGAAAAATATGAGTCGTAATTTAGAAATGCGCAATAAAACAATTATAATTACGGCTAATGAAATAAATATTCCAAGTGAACTTAAAAATTACATTACTATATTAAATTTTGAATTACCAAATGAAGTAGAAATAAATAAAGAATTAAAACTTTTAATTCAAACATTAGGGCAAGAAAAAAGTGTTGATAAATCTTTATTAGAATCGTTAACACGTGCTTGTCAAGGTTTGACATTTAAGCAAATTCGTCGTGTATTTACAAAGTCAATTCTATTAGATAAAAAAGTTTCTGTTAAAACTCTTAATTTAATTCTAGATGCAAAACGTGAATTTATAAAACAAACAGAAATTTTAGAGTTTAGTCTTGACTCAAATAAATTAACATCAGTTGGGGGTTTAGAAAGTTTAAAACAATGGCTAAAAAAGCGTGAGAAAGCATTTTCGGAAAAAGCGCAAAATTATAATCTACCATTACCACGTGGTTTATTTTTAGTGGGTTTTCAAGGAACCGGAAAATCATTGACAGCTTCGGCGATTGCAAATGAATGGAATCTACCACTTTTTCGTCTTGATATTGGAACTTTATTTGGAGGAATTGTTGGTGAATCTGAAAGCCGAGTTCGAGGAATGATTCGTATGGCTGAGAAATTGGCTCCATGTATTATTTTAATTGACGAAATTGATAAAGCACTCAAAGATTCAAAAGGTGATAGTGGAACAACAAATCGAGTTTTAAGTACTTTATTAACTTGGTTAGCGGACAAAAAATCACCTGTTTTTGTCATTGCAACAGCAAACGATATTGAAGCTATTCCTTTAGAATTTATTCGAAAAGGTCGATTTGATGAAATTTTCTTTTTGACGTTACCAACTTTAAAAGAACGTAAATCAATTTTTGAAGTTCAATTGAAATTAGTTCGACCAGATAGTTGGAAAAGTTATGATATTGATCTTTTAAGCCAAGCTACAAAAGATTTTTCTGGTGCGGAAATTCGACAAAGTGTAATTGAAGCAATGCATATTGGGTTTATGGAAAAACGTGAATTTACAACACAAGATATCTTAACTGAAATTAAACAAATAATTCCACTCGCACGAATTGACACAAAAAAAATGCAAATACTTTTTGATTGGGCCGTATCAGGGCGTGTCCGTTTAGCTTCTAACTCTTCAAATTTATAAACTTTTTTACGTATGATAAAAATTATAAGGTTTTTTTCTAATTTAAATTTTGCAATCTCATTACTGTTAGCAATTGCCATTTTTTCAATGTTTGGTTCAATAATTGAACAAGATAAAAATTTATCATTTTACCAAGAAAATTATCCTGTTGAAAGTTCGTTATTTGGTTTTTTTAATTGGAAATTTATAATATTTCTCCAATTAGACCATATTTACCAAAATTTTTGGTTTTTAACTTTATTAATAATTTTTGGTGTAAGTTTAATTTGTTGTACATTTTTGCAACAATTGCCTAACTTAAAATTTGCTCGTAATTCACATTTTAATAAAACGAAAAAAAATGTTGATTTTAAAAAACAATTTTCAATTTATCAACTTGAAAAATTTATCGCAACAATTCGCCAAGAAAACTATTTTGTTTTTCAAAAAAAAAATACATTTTATCTTACAAAAGGGTTAATAGGTAGGATATCACCTATCATTGTCCATTTTAGTATTGTTTTAATATTACTAGGGTCAATTGTTGCAAGTGTAACCGGTTTTAAAGTTGAACAATTATTAGCGAAAACGGAAATTACTCATCTACAAAATTTAAATTCAGTAGGTCAACTTGCAAGGATTTCTCAACAAGCTATTCGAGTAAATGATTTTTGGATAACTTATAGGCAAAATGGAAAAATTAAACAATTTTATTCTGATTTATCAATTTTAAATGGTATCGGACAAGAAATTCAGCATAAAATTATTTATGTAAATAAACCTCTTTTATATAATAATTTAACAATTTACCAAACCGATTGGACTTTTAATGGTGTTCGGATTTTAACAGATGATTCGAAAATTTTTCAATTACCATTTATTAATAAAAAAGAATTAATTAAAAATCAAAATTATATTTCAATAATTCCTTCTAAAAAATTAAATTCAATTTTTTTACTTCAATTAAATAGTTCCAGAGGTAATATTTTTATTTATGAATTAAATGGAAATTTACTTTCCGTTTTAGATATTGATGAAAATTTTAATTTAAACCAGCACAAAATTATTGATTTAATAACTTCAACAGGCTTGCAAATTAAATCCGATCCAGGAATTATTTATATTTATTCAGGATTTGGAATTTTAATTTTAAGTACATTTTTAAGTTATTTATCGTTTTCCGAAATTTGGATTTTTGGTTTAAGTAAAAATAAACACTTAAAAATTGAAGCTATAACAAGTCGTGCAAAAAATGATTTACGAATTAATTTAAGTCGACTACTTAATATAATCTCGAAACCTTCAATTTAATTAATTTAATTTATCTCCATTCAAATAATATGCTAAATTTTTTTTCAAATGAAAAATTTGTTGTAAAGACATATAAATTTTTCCTTAATTCTATTAACTTAACAGAAGATAGAATTAAAACTCTAACAGATAGTGAAATAAAAGATGAAATACAAAAATTAAAAAAAAAATTAAAAGATAATCAAAAATTTGGGAAAGAGAACCTTTCTGATGATATTATAATTAATTCATTTGCATTGACACGAGAAGCAGGTTATCGAAGTATTGGATTAAGACATTTTGATAGTCAAATTTTGGGGGGTTTAGTTTTAAATGCAGGCCAAATTGCAGAAATGAAAACGGGTGAAGGAAAAACTTTAGTTGCTACTTTAGCTGCAAGTTTAAATGCATTAACTGGAAAAGGTACACATATTGTTACTGTTAATGATTATTTAGCAAAACGTGACGCAACATGGATGGTTCCGATTTATCGTCAGTTAGGCCTTAGTACAGGTTTAATTCAGTCTAGTACAAATACAGAAGATCGAAAAAAAAATTATTTAACAGATATTACTTATGTTACAAATAGTGAATTAGGGTTTGATTTTTTACGAGATAATTCAACTGCGGACCAATCTCAAATTGTTCAACGACAATTAAATTATTGTATAATTGATGAAGTAGATGCTATTTTAATAGATGAAGCTCGAACTCCTTTAATTTTAGCAGGCCAAATACCGACTAATTCAAGACTATATAGCATAGCCTATGAAGTTTCAAAATTTTTAGAAAAAGAAAAAGATTTTCAAATTGATGAAAAAACTTCTAATATTAATTTAACTGCAGTTGGTATTACAAAAATTGAAAAGATTTTTGGATTTTCAAATATTTTTGAAAGTAACCAACCTTGGGTTTTATATATAATTACAGCTTTACGGGCTCAATTATTTTTCATAAAAAACGTGCATTACATTGTTCGTGAAAATCAAATTATGATCGTGGATGAATTTACTGGTCGAATTATGCCAGATCGTCGTTGGAGTGATGGATTACATGAAGCTATTGAAGCAAAAGAAAATCTAAAAGTTGAAACTTCCACTAAACAAACCGCATCTATTACTTATCAAGATTTATTTAGTTTATATCCAAAATTGTCTGGAATGACTGGAACTGCAAAAACAGCAGAAAATGAATTAGAACAAATTTATAATTTAGAAGTGTTTGTATTACCAACATTTCGAACGTTTAAACGTCAGGATTTACCAGATAAAATTTATAAAAGTGAAATTGATAAATGGACAGCAGTAGCAAAAAAATGCTTAAATTTATACCGTATCGGTCGCCCTGTATTAATTGGAACAAATAGCATTGAAAAATCCGAGGTTATTTCATTATTACTAACAGATTATGGAATTCCTCATAAAGTTTTAAATGCAAAACCAGAAAATTTAAATTTTGAATCTGAAATAATTGCGCAAGCAGGCTGTAAAAATAGTATTACTGTTTCTACGAATATGTCTGGCCGTGGAACTGATATTATTTTAGGTGGTAATTTTACCTTTAAAACAACATATTTGCTAAAAACTTTAATTTTACAAGAAAATTCAAAAAAACTTAAATTATTTACAATCAGGAAATTAATTGAATATTTTTTAATTCAAGAAAATAACCGAAAAAATCAAAATACTTTTGATTTGATTGAAGAAATTCAAGAGCAAGTTGATTTTATAACAACACCACAACAAAAATCATTAAAAACTAAGCGCTATTTAAAAATCTTAACTTTTTATTTAAAAAAAAAATATAAAAAGAATTTTTTAGCAGAAAATGATTATGTTAAAAAATGTGGAGGTTTATATGTTATTGGTACGGAACGTCATGATTCGAGACGTATTGATAATCAATTACGTGGACGTGCAGGAAGACAAGGTGATCCAGGAACTTCAATTTTTTATATTAGTTTAGAAGATAAACTTTTTCGTATTTTTGGAGGCGAAAAAATACAGCAATTCTTTGATACTTTAAATCTTAATATGGAAGGTATTTCGTTAGATTCTAAAGCCTTAAATCGTAGTTTAGACAATGCCCAAACTAAAGTTGAAAATTATTATTATGATTTACGAAAAAGAGTTTATGAATATGATAAAATAATAACAAAACAACGTATTTTAATGTATAAATGTCGTTATAAAATTCTTAAAACAAACGCTATTCGAACTCTTGTTATTGATTTGAGTGAACAATTTTTATATGAATTAGCTAAAGAAATTTATTTTCAAAGGTTTACAAAAAATGAAATTTTACGTAAAGAGTTTTTTGGTCGTTTACAAAATCTTATTGGTTTTTCAATAAATTCACAAACATTAGATAAATTTCAGAATTCTTCGGTAATATTTATTTATTCGTTTTTAGCTCAACAATTTTGGTTATTATATAATTTGAAGGAACTGTTTTCCTTTTTAGAAATTTCACAAGACTATGAACGTCTTTGTTTTTTAGAAGTAATGGATTCTCTTTGGTCAGAACATTTAGATGCAATGAAAGATTTAGTCAATTCGACTGGCTGGAGTGCATATGCTCAAAAAGACCCTTTAACGCAATATAAAACAGAATCTTATAAATTATTTATAGAAATGGGCTATAAAATGCAACAAATTGTTGTGATTACACTTTCTTCTTCTACTTTTATTTTAGAATAACTTTAAATTTTTTAATATTTAATGTATATACTAGTTTAAATAATTTTTAATTTGTTAAATTTTAACTAAATACTTTTTTATAAATGTCAAAACGAACACTAGAAGGTACTAACCGTAAAGCAATACGAAAATCCGGTTTTCGTGCACGAATGGCTACACCAGCCGGAAGAAAGGTTTTAAATGCACGTCGTCGAAGAGGTCGTAAGCGTTTAAGCACATTATCATAAATTGTATAAGTAAGTATATATTTCGAATTTTTAATTCGAAATATAAAACTTACAAATTTTTTGAAACTATATTATATTAAAATTTATAACTATTATTTAATTTTTATTATGTTTAATAATTTTCAACTATTTTTCAATTGGTTTAAAAAATTGTTTAATGCTTTATATTTGGACTTTCGACAAGTTTATTTATTTTTAAAACGCCGAAGTATTGATAGTTATTATTCAACAATCCGTTTATTTACTGAGGTTTTAACAACTCAGGAAATTTATAATTTTTCAATTTTTTTAGTCATATTTTTGATTTTTGATCGTCAGACAAATAAGCGTGTAAAATATAAGAAACGTTTAGCTCCTAACTATTTGTGGCGTTTTGTAGCTTTAATGGTATACTACGAACCATGGCTTAGGTACTTACATATATACTTTCAAAACTTATTTCTACAAGGACCTTTCATTGGAGAATATTTTGGTTCAGCGTTTCAACAATTAATTGGTGAATGGATGGAAGCATGGCAAATGATTTCTTTTAGACACGAAATTGATTTAAGCCAATATTGGTTTTATATATTTTATGGTGGTTTTTTAATTTTTGTTCGTATGGTACCCAGAGAAATTATTAGATTACCTATGTTTGTTAGATATCATTGGGTTTGCGGATCAATGTATCAAATGTTTCAAGAGCCAATTTATCAACTTTATAATTGGATAGTTTCTTATATGCCTGAAATACACCGAGATCTATTAGAAGATACATTTACGGATTCATTTGGATTAAGAGTTATGACTGGTAGCCCTCTTGAATGGAATGCCTCAATTGCGTTATTTACATTATTTATGTCAACAATTGGACATTCAACGTTAGATGCAGTTTGTGGTAAATCATTCACAAATAATTTGTTAGTCGATGTTACTAAAACACATATTGGTTTTAGTGGTTTGTATAAAGATGAAGAATGGAAAGATTTTGGTCTTGATGATCGTGAATTAATTGACGATGAATTTGATGAAGACGAAGCAGAAAACTAAGAAATTTAATTTTTAAAACGCTAAATTTTAATTCTTTAGCGTTTTAAAAATTATATGGGAATAACTTGAAACTTTAATTAAAAAATTTAATAAGCTAGACCAAGACTTCTCGTTGTTTCTCCTCCTAAATAAACACGTACACTCAAGAAATCAGTTGGACACGCTGTTTCACAACGTTTACAACCAACACAATCTTCTGTTCTTGGAGCAGATGCTATTTGTTTAGCTTTACAACCATCCCAAGGAACCATTTCTAAAACATCTGTTGGACAAGCACGTACACATTGTGTACATCCAATACATGTATCGTAAATTTTAACTGTATGTGACATAAATTTTCTAATTAAATTATAATGAAAAGTTTTCTAACCTTATTTAAAAAATAAATATTTTTAAAATTTATAATACTACAAAAATCTCCAATTAAAAAATTTTATTTAATTTCCACCAAAACTTTATGACGTAATTTTTTAAAATTTACAATTCCATCTTTTAACGCATATAATGTAAAATCTTTACCAATCCCAACATTAGATCCTGGTTTAACTTTTTGGCCTCTTTGTCTAACGATAATTGAACCAGTTGTTACATTGTGACCTGTATAGCATTTTACACCTAATCTTTTCGAATTTGAATCACGGCCGTTTTTAGTACTTCCCGCCCCTTTTTTATGTGCCATAGTTTAGTTTTAAATAATTTAAGTTAAAATTTCAATTGTTTCGATTCTTAAACGTGTAAATTTTGGTCGAAAACCAATTTTTTTTCTATATTTTTTTTTTGGTTTCATTTTATAAACAATTGTTTTCTTACCACTACAATGTTTAACAATTCTTGCCAAAA
>Ga0255772_10003259_pt1 | contig 15612 bp, 10 predicted proteins | sample 071ome_34_FD_179970 | JGI IMG/M metagenome (GOLD analysis project Ga0255772, IMG submission 179970) | Coastal salt marsh microbial communities from the Groves Creek Marsh, Skidaway Island, Georgia - 071411BT metaG (version 2) | ecosystem: Environmental > Aquatic > Marine > Intertidal zone >...
ACGGCAGTAGGGCGGAAAGATTCTTAAAGTATCTATGTTGAACCAGCAAAACGAGGCCGGGGATTTATTTCATATTTGTTTACCTGGCTCCAAACCGGGTGAACGCGTTAAAATGATTTTTTGCCATATTCCTTCAGGTAAATTCCGCATGGGCCATCATCGTAGCAACCATAGTGTCGAACCTGGAACAGTTGAAAGTGTTCAGTCTTTTTGGATGGGACAGACGCCGGTGACTCAACAACAATTCAATTGCTGGAAAGCCACACTTCCGAAGGAAAAACAACCGGACTCTTCGGGGCCGAAGGACCATCCTGCAGATTTCATGAACTGGTTTCAAGCCATGGAGTTTTGTAAATGGATGATCGAGTTGTGCAAGGATCAAATGCCCGAACAGTTTGAACTGGCGTCATTACCTACTGAAGCTCAATGGGAGTATGCCTGCCGGGCGGGTTCAAATACTGAATATTGGAATGGTGATGGTGAAAAAGCATTGGATGAAGTGGGGTGGTTTGGAGAGGTTTCAAGACGTTCAGTGGCGAAGAAACGATGCAATCCATGGGGGCTTTATGTGTGCATGGAAATGTCTGGGAGTGGTGTTGGGATGGGTGGAATGATCTCATTCCCAAGAGACATAAAATTCAGCAAACGAAGAAAGAGAAGAAACTCATCGAGTTGCCACCAGAAGTTACCTCTTACCGCATATTGAAAGGTGGCTCATGTGAAGAACCTGCCAGTAAATGCCGCTCAGCCAGCCGCATAGAATCAATTGCCGAAAATTCAGCGAGTGATGGCGGTTTTCGTGTTTGTCTGGTGTCTCCTGTTTCATCGAGACAGAGCAAAATACTACATTTTACTAAATAATTTATGCCAAAAAAAGATGCATCAAGAAAATCACGACCAAATTTGAAGCGGCCCTTGAATCGGTTTTCCCTCAACTAAGGTGATTTCTTTTTCTTGGCATAACTCCGTTTGCCGAAGAGTGATGTTCCGATGCGGACGATGGTGGAGCCTTCTTCGATGGCGATCTCATAGTCGTTGCTCATGCCCATGCTGAGGACCGGGAAGGGGACACCCATGACGTCTTCACATTCCTTGCGAAGGTCGTTGAGTTGACGGAATACCGGGCGGGTTTTCTCCGGTTCCGGAGTCCAGGGTGCCATGGTCATGAATCCATGGATTTCCAGGCGGTCAAAGTCATTCAGTTCCTCTATCTGTTCGATCACCTCGGCGGGACTGAATCCGTGCTTGCTGGCTTCTCCGGATATGTTGATTTCGAGTAAAATTCTGGCTGTTCTCGCCTGTTTTTCACAGGATTCCTGAAGGGCTTCCGCGAGGCGAAAGCTGTCCACTCCATGGATCATATGGAACAGTCGTACCGCATCTCTGGCTTTATTGGTTTGAAGATGACCGATGAAGTGCCATTCAGCATTGCGTGGGCCTTGGGGGATTTTTAGTTTGGCTTCTTGAATCTTGTTCTCGCCAAAACAGGTTAATCCGTAATCTGATGCCTCATGGACGCGGTCAATCTTATGTCCTTTGCTGACTGCAAGCAGGGTTACTTCGGATGGATCGCGTTGTGCCTGCTCGCAAGCGGCTGCGATTTTCTGTTGAATGTTCGATAAATTGGTTTCCAATTCCATGGGCATTCAATTTTGCGCTGAAGGGTCTATTTGGATTCTTTGGGAGCAAGACGTTCAAAGTCGAGTTTTTCGAAGGCAGGCAGTCTCATTTTCAGGGGGCCGTATATTTCACTGGATCCGTGAATCGAATCGCCTCCGATTCCCTTAAGGAGAAACTGAATATGCCCACCTCCAACCAAGGTGGCATTGACTTCCCCTTTGCGCAAAGGGCGGACTGCATCCTGGATGCCTCCCATTTCAATCTTTTCCACCTCATCCAATGCAATGTCTGTGACGGTTTCACCCAATTGGTATTGCAGGGTATCAGCCGAAGCTCCGACCAGTTTTCCTACGAGTTTATCTCCATTTCGCAGGGTGAGCAGATCTTGTGTGGATTGCGGATGGTTTGTCGGAGGAGCTTCAAAGCGACCGTCCCATTCCCGGATTTTGATATTGCTGACGCGCAGAGCCCCCTGGCCTTGATGCACCAGGCGGATACCCTTGCCGACTCCGGCGAAGCCTCCCTGATCCACCCATCTCTTGATCAATTTGCCATTCACCAGAAGGCTGATGCTGTTGTCTGATTTATTGGTGCGAACATCAATGTGAGCTTTCTCGGATTGCCGGAAAATAGGTGTCTGGGTCATGCCCAGATATTGAAGGGGTTCCTTTTGTTTGACCATCAGGACATTGACGGCGTAGCTCGTCAGTTGAAGACTATAGAAACCTCCAAAATTCGGTTCCAGATCCTTGTCGGCGAGACTGACTGGTTGGAGGTAGTCGGTATAGAGCGCCACGGCGAGGTTGAGCGATCCTTTCCATTCCATATCGAATTCCATGCGCATCCTGTCCGGCATGCCGATGATGCGAGCGATGGAAGCCGCCTTTAAGGCATAGAAAGCGCCATTGCGATAAGCCCAGTCACCTCCGTCAAGTTCCTTGGTGGTGACCTTTCCCATGGTCCAGCCATCCAGTCCTTTGGGGCCTTCAAAGATGAATTTGGTGTCTGAATGCATGAATTCCGCCCATTGCCAGTGTTGACGGGGTATATTCAGTCGCCCGCTGAAAGGGGTGTCGATGGCTAAATAATCTGCCGTTAACCCCACCAAATCGCCGGTGTAAGTGTCACCGTTTGCCAGTTGAAGGCGTAGTCTTTCTTTGGGAATGCTGTTTTCGTTCGGGCGATCACCGAGAACAATTTCATCCAGTGATTCGGAATCAAATTCAAACGGTGTGTTGATATCGGTCCGGTTCCACAAGGTTTTGCCGGGGTATTCAAAGGTATGGAGCATTCCGGATAATTGATCTCCATTCACCAGTAGCAACATGTCCTTCGATAAGGGAGGTGTCGCGGGTTCGAGTTCGGGGACCGTTGCCAGGGGAGTCTTGGATGCCTCGGGAGCTGGTTGGGTTGTACCTGATGCAATGGGGGCGGGGGTGTTCGTTCCCAGCTCCTCAATGGTGTCCTGTGCCTGCAACCTTCCTGGGAGGATGCAACAGAGGCTAAGGGCGATGGTCCATGTTCCAATATGTATCCGCTGCTTGCTCATACTGTTGCGATTGAAGTTTAAGGTTGAACTCGATTTGTCGAATGGCCGCGCTCTTGAACTGGAGATCTCCAAAGTGCTGGCTTTCCCCAATCAAAAGATTGTCATTCCAGGAAACCAGGTTGAAAGACAGGCTGCCTCCACCGGCAAAGTGGGCGCGAATTTCCCGGGGATTATCAGGTTCGTTTTCCTCTTTGGCCGTATCGCTGTTGAAGTGGATTTGCTTGATCCGTTCCATCGGAATGCGGATGTCCCGTTCTTTGCGTAATCGAAAATGAACTTTGCGGTCCTGGATTTCCACCACATCACCCTTGGGTTTGTCGTGATTGATCAGGTAAAGCACGTCGCTTTCTGTTGTTTGATCCAGATTCAGATCGGATTCATCCGTGCCGTCCCATTCGGTAACCAGCATGTTGCTCAGGGAAAAGGATGATGCGCTGAGTTGAGAGGCGAGTGAGATGCCTTTGCCTTCCGCGACGAAGCCACGGTTATCACGGAATGTTGCGGCGAGTGTGTCGTCAATATAGACGGCAAACTTGGCTGTTTCACGGTGGGCCCGGATGCTGAAACGCGCCTGATTGCGGCCTGAGAGGTTTTCGATGCGAGTCTGACCAAGCGTGAGTACTCCGGTTCCGGGTTGAACGCGCTGGAAGGAGACGAACTGGGGGCTCAGGAAGAAGATGTAGGATCCCTGCCGGTAATCAAACCGATTGAAGGTATCCGTGAAAAGGGTCACACTCAGTTGATACGGTTGATCCCATTCCAGATCAAAGGACAGGTTGCAGGAATCGGATAAATCAAAATTTCTTCCCAACACGCCACGATTAACGATGCGTAATTGACCGTCCGCGTATGACCAACCGTTTTGCCCCTGGCCCAATTCCCATTCGCTGATGTCGTTGGGTCCCTCATACAGAACCTTGTATCCGCTCATTAGAAAGGCGATGCGTTTCAATGCCGCTCGGTCGGTCTCCAGCCGACCTCCAAACCAGGTGGTCAGGGCCACTCGTTCCTGATCGAGAAAGTCGAGGTTGCCGTAGATTAAATCGCCATTATTGAATTCAATACGGCATTCCGGCTGGATCTGACTCGACACGCTTGAACGAGGAGTTAGACGCAGTCGTGAAAGATGATCCAATTGAAATCGCACCGCATTGCTTGAAAGGGGGTGTTTCCAATGTAATCCCTCTGTATTCGATAATCCCTGTATTTCGCCGTGTAGGTCGGAACCGTCCGTCAGCTCAAGAATTTGGTCGGAAGAGAAACCGTTTTGGTTTTCCTGTCCTTGTGTGTTGATGCCAATGGATGCCATCAGCATTGCAATGGCCACCATGCAAGGTCTGGATAAGGTGAGTGAATGGGGCAGGACATCAACGTTCATAGATTGGAAGAAATCGGTAGTTTAATGCCAATGACAACAGAGAAGCCGAGGTGCTGAAAGTGGAACCGAATTGACCGTCCCAGCTTCCGTCTGAATTCTGAGCCTGCTTGAGCTCGGCGATGTTTTCCCTGTTCCATGCGTTCCATTCCTCTGGTGAGGCGTGGAAAAACGCCTGTGAGCCGTAATAGAGGAAGTAATGATAGTAACTCGAAGATTTGGTGGATCGCTTGAGAAAGGTGAAAGCCGATTGGTATGCGGCGGTTTCCTTTCGCTTGGCCAGCGCCAATACCAGGCAACCGATGGCCGTGCGGGGGCCGTTGGGGCCGGATGCGGAGGTGTAGCCGAAACCTCCATCGGTGGATTGACAGGATAAAAAGTATTCCAATCCTTTCTCAATGGCTTCCTGTGGAACCGACAAACCTGCGTTGCGTGCGGCAAAGAGTGCGACCATTTGGGCTCCGCTGACAGTGGTGTCGGCGTCTTTGCTTTCCGGTGAATAACGCCAGGCGTTTTTGGGATTGTTGGATTGACTGGTCAGAATCAGATTGATGGCGAGTTCCAGGGCAGGTCCGATACGTTCATCCACCACTGATCCGTACGCTTCCGCCAGCGCAAGGGTGGCAAATCCGTGGTTGTACATAGTCCTTCCGATGTAGCCGGTGCGTGGATTTTGTTCGGATAGGATAAAGTCCAAAGCGCGGCTGACGGTCAGGGCGTAGGGCCCGTGATTCGGATCATCGCCGTGCGCCAGAATGCTCACCAGGGTCAGTCCCACGACGCCTGGTTCCATGCCGTAAGGGCGATCGTTCCAGTTGCCGCGTTCACTTTGAGATCCCGAAAGAAACTGCAGGCCCTTGACGTAGATGCGGTCGACCTCCGTAGCGGCCAGATCAATTTGATCTGTGAACAATTGTTGAGCCTGGGGCTGTTCCATTGTGGATGGAGCAAACAGCAGCACCCAGAGCAGCAGTGGTAGATAATGTAAATGACGAAAACTCATGGGGTGCCTCCATTCTGTGTGGATGGATTGGCGGTTGCCGGAGGGGTGAGTTGTTCCAGTTTTTGGAAGTAAGCTTCAAAGGAACTGCGAAACTCGACAGGTAAATTGGCGGCCTGACCGCTGCCGCGGGACACGCTGCGCGATTCGCCTTCGTTTCCATCGTCCTTACCGCCAGGGTTGGAAGATTCCTGATTGGTATCGCCTCCGGCGGTGCTGCCTCCGCCGGTCTGACTGTTGGCCTGTTCACCCATGCCCTGACTGGCCATCATCATCTGCATCATAAAGGACATCGCCTGACTTGCGCTGGAGGAACTGCTGCTTTGTTGAGATTGTTCGTTCAGAATATTAATCAGATCGGTCAAGGCGTGAACGGAATCGGTTTCCGGCTTGACCGCTCGGTCATCGGTTTGCCCTCTGGCCAGTGCGTCGGCTGCATTCCCCATGTGAGAGTGAACCTCTTCAAAGATGGGATCCAGGAAGGGCATCGGCAGTTCGGCCCGGACATCGAGCACTTTTTCCTGCATGTCACTTTGTTGTTGGCTGAGTTCCTTTGCCTTTTCGATGGTGATTTCGGGAGCGGAGGACTGTTGTCGTTCCAGCAGCTTTGTTTGCATGCGCAGATTCAGTTCTCCTTCGCGGGTTCGCAACAAGGCCATCAACTGTTCCGTGAAATCCTGTTGCTCGCCCTCACCACCACCGCCTTCACCGCCGCCGCCACCTTCGGAATCCTGTTCAGGCTCCAGGTGCTTGGCCCAATCTTCAAATTGTTTGGCCCAGGCCGCCACTTGATCGGCTGCTTCCATGGTGATGTTTTTGAGGATGAGTTCGCGGGAGGATATCAGTCCTTCTTCGGTCTGTTTTTCTTTCATTTCTTCGCTGACCTCGCCGTAAGGCTCTTTTTGGGTGCGTTCGAAGAATCGACCGATTTCTTCCTGAAGTTCTTTGGATTGCGCTGCGGTTTCGTTCTGAGTTTCCCCGAGCTTGTCATGCAGCGCACGCCAGCGTGGGGCCAGTTCGTCAGGGAACAGGCCAATGGTGTCCTCGGCTCCTTCCATCAGGGTTGCCTCAAGTTCGGTTTCGACCCGACTCAAAGAGCGAAGCCGTTGGGCCAGAGTCAAGGCCTGCAACTGATCCAGATCCTCATTCACCATCGCTTGGAGAGCTTCAAGGCTTTCCATGATTTCCTGCTCCGTTTGCTGGGCTTCCTGCATCGCTTGCTGTGCGCTTTGGGAGGCAGAGCTCTGAGATGATTGAGAACTTTGGGAGGACTGTGAGCTTTGCGAACTCTGTGAAGCTTGGGACGCTTCGGCGGCTTCACTCAGGGATTGTGCGGCTTGTTGCATTTGTTCGTTGGCCAACTGCTGCATTTCACTGAGGGTCTTCGACCATTCGGACATGACTTCATCGGTGAACGCCGGATTGCGCATGCCTTCGCGCAAGGTTTCCATTCCCTTTCGAGCGAGTTCGGCCAGTTGGGCGGCATTCAGTTTTTGGTCGGTTGCCTGGTCTTCCAGGCGCGATGCCAGGTCTTCGGGGGAAAGATTGTCCATGTCCGCCAGAGCTTCGTCGGTTGCTCCAGCGATGGATTGTTCCAGCCGGGATACATCTTCCAGTTGAGTCAGGAGCGCTTCGAGTTCCTGACGCACACGTTCGGCATGTTCGACCGAACTGACAATGTGGATGCGGTAGACTGGGGTTTCGGTTGGCGTGCGATCCGGATAGAAATCAGTGACGAAGCCGGTCAATTCCACCACATCACCCGGAGCAACGTCATATAGGTTGGGGCTAAAATAGAAAGATACCTTGAGTTCTTGCTGGGAAGCATTCAGGGCGCCGTCCCTGAAATCGAAATTCAAAGTGTCTTCCGAGGGTTGGATGCCATTCATCGTTTCCCAGTTGATGCCAAATTCGTTGACCCCGAAGTCGTCGCGCACTTCGGTTTTGAGTTCGAGTGCTTCCGTTTCCAGAATGGCCATTTCTCGCGCCATTTCGGGGAACTGAAACGATGGTGCCTGGTCTTCTCGTTGACGGATGCTCAGGTTCCAGGGTTGTGCGTTGGTGAATCCGAATTGATCTTTCCATCCCAAACCGGCTTCGTACACGTCGGTGGATTCCATCCAGTCTGTTGAAAAACTGGCGTCTTCAATGCTTACCGGCGCCAGTTCAAGTTGTCCCCACTGGAGGTTCACTGATTGCAGTTCACGATTGATGGTTCCTTTCAGTTGCACCTTGGAACCTTTTAGCAGGTCCAGGCCCCCTGAAGTGACGTCCGAGGTTTCATCGTCGTGCTTCAGATAGTCCGGCATGCGGATGCTGGCCTGCAGCGATGCCAGGGTGGGGCGTTGCATCGGTGTGACGGTAGATTGAGCCGATCCGTCTCCCACGCTGACCTGCATGGCTGTTTCTTTGAATTGACCGGGAATCTCGAGACGAATGTGATTGTCTTCAACTTTCCCGGTGACCTCGTAGCCTGATTCCAGTTGAACGGTGACTTGATCCGGTTTCCAGAAGGAAAGGTAATTGACCTTGGCTTCCATCCAGAATGGTTCACCCCGGATGGTGAGGTGTTCCTCCGTCAACGGCTCCACCGTGACAAGTGTATAACGGGGAGTGGCTCCACCCGGGTTGATCCATCTGCTGAGGGCGTTTGAGAAAGCTCCCGGCAGGAGGACGAGCAAGATGAGGGATGCTGCGGCAAGAAGTATGGATGTGAAACCCAGTCTGCGAAGCCATGTGTGGGAGATGGCCAGGGTGAAATTGCAGTTTTTGGCATCCGCGTCCACTTGTTGGACGGCCGCTTCGTAGAGTTCCTCGGAATAATTGGTTTCGTCCGATGAGTCTTCGGTCAGCTCAACAATTCCGAGCAAACGATCACCCAGTATACGATAACGCCGCTGGACGAGTCTGGAGTAGTCCCGCAGGTTCCGTTCTGCAATCAACCATCGCCATCCCCACCAGCCAATCGCCAAACCCATGATGGTTAAAGCTCCCAGAAGCAGCACCCCGCGCACCATGCTCGGCGTGTCCTGCCATCGGTCGAGGACGAACACGCAAAGGAAAGAAAACAAACAGGCAAACACGCACCAGACACCGCAAAGCGCCAGCTCGGCACGCCAGAGCTTCGCCTTCAGTTCGGCGAATTGCCCTTGAAGTCGTTCCGGCAAATGATGCGGTTCGATGGGTTGTTTGCTGTTCACTCTCTGCATACTGCTTTAGGTGTTCCGGTTCGTCAAATATGCTTCATTGGGTTCTGGTTGAATTTCAATACTTCCAACACTATACCAATCCGAAATATTTCCTTCCGATCCAATAAATGGACATCAATCCCAACAACAATCCGCCCCACGCAGGGTGTGACCAGAGTCGAAAGCGGATTTCAATGGGTTTGGGTTCCGGGAGCACCGAGATTTGTTCGATCAGGGATTTTAATCCCGAGGTGTCCACTTTCTTGCCCCGGGAGACTCTGGTTAATTCCTCCAGAACATCTCCGCGTGCGGGTTGACCGATCTTTTCCACCACCGGACGCAACACTTCGATCCGTGTTTCCAGCTTCCGATCTTCATCCGGAGCTTGAATATCCATGACATGAATGCCGGATTCGCGTGCTTCCATGGTCGCATGAAAGACGCCCCAACCACCTTCCTCCGCTTCCATTTGAAACGTCTCCTTGCGCCCGCTGGGGTGGGTGATGGTTGCGGACACTTTGCCTTCCTGTAGAGGATAACCGCTCCGATCCATGACACTTGCGCTAAGGTAAACCGTTTGTCCCATTTCTGGTTTTTCCGGGGTGTAGGTCAGCCGGATGCCTTCATCTTCCGAAATGTGTCTTTGATGTGCCATCCAGCGGACGACCTGACTCCAGAAGCGATAATGGTAGAGGTCCTCCACACCCCGACGCCAGCGCCAGGCGCTGTCGGTGCCCATGAACAAAACTTTGCCATTACCGAACGGTCGGATCGCGAGGAGGGGAATGCGTCCCCAATTGTTTCGGATGGAATCATGCACGGCCAGGATCTCGGAACCCGGTCTGCCTTTCTCCACGGCGGTGGACCAGTAAAAGCCGGGAAGTTGACGCCACAGTTCAGTGTTGCGTTCTGAGGAAATGTCGAACCTTGTCAGCCAATGGCCGGAACCCAGTCGGGTCAAGGCCAGTTGTGCTTCGTTTTGGAGTCCGATGCCTTCGGGACGCTCTAGATCGAATTGAACCGGGATCATTTCCTCAATCGCAGAGTCCAACCAGGTGGTGTGTCGACCGCGTCGGCCGGGCATCAGGACGAGCCCCCCTGCCTGCTGTTCGACGAGTCCGCGGATCAATTCGGCATCTTCGGCCGTTAATCCGCTTTCACCAATGCCGACGTCTCCCAGAAAAACAACGTCATAGGGGGCGATCAGGTCTTTGCTGTTGGGAAACTGGCTCAGATAATGACGTCCACCACCCATGCCGCCCTGCGGGTGAAACAACAGACAGGACATGTCCACGCCCGGGTCACGCTCCAAGGCGTTGCGGAGGTAACGGTATTCCCATCGCGGGTAGGAATCGATGACCAGCACCTTGAGGGTTTCCATGCGGATGTTGATGGAAAATTGAGCATCATTGTTGTCCGGCAATGCTTCGCCTTCCTGAACTGGCAGGGACAAGGTCAATGACCGTTCCCCGACTTTCTGTGGCGACCAGACAATGGTCTCCTGAAGATCGGTGGAAGCCGGCAGTATGATTTCCTTTTCGGCCACGATCTCGCCTTCGTCGCTGAGGGTGGCGGTGAAGGTGAAGTCTTTCTGCATGCGGTTGTGCGCGTGGAATGGAATGGAAATCTGTTCACCCATTAAACCGTAAGCCGGGGCGCTCACCGTGGATAATTCGATATCAGGCAGAGGTGTTTCGCGACCGACCTGCACCGCGAAGACCGGGACGGAGTGATTGCGATACTGAGCTCCTGCAAGAGCGGGGGAATCACCAAGATTCCAGTCGCCGTCGGAGATGAGCAAAACAGCCTTGAGATTGGATTCTCGCTGTAGCACCGATTCGAGAGCACGGTTGATGTCGGTACCTTCAACGGTGATGTCTTCGAGGTCTTCACCTTGTTCGGAAGGCGGTTCGGCAAAGGCGTCCACCATGAGTCGTGAAGTGGATTCGAGAGGTTCGAGCAGATCGGAGGCCAGCTGTTCGCTGACCCATTCCCCTCGGGAAATAACCTGGTTGGTGTGAATGACGTCGCGGGTTGTCATGCTTGCTGAGACATCGTTCAACACAACGACCGCCGGTTCTTCAGCCCATTCAACCACTTGAATGCGTTCCGGACGCAACAACGTGATCAACAGTAGCAAAATGATCAGAACGCGAAAGGCCTCCAAACCCAGGATTTGACGCGATTTTGCATTTGCCACGCATATCCTCCAGGAAAACCATAGCGCAAGCCCGCCCATGACAAGAGCCATGAGAATAAGCAGCGGAGAACTGGCAAAGGTCCAATGGCTCATGATGCGGTTCCTGCGGTTGAAGGTTGTGCTTTCTTCAGAAAGGCGGCCTGGGCTACAGTGCCCGGCCCGGTCATCATTAGCCAGCTTTCCACCAGCAGGAACAGCAACATTAGGAACACGAACACGCGCCAGACCTCACCCTGCAGTTTGGAATCTCCCTGGCCCGCTTTTTCCTGAAACATCTGAAAGTTCTGTCCATCAAAGAGGGGGGCCACTTCCTCCTGCGTCGTGATGGTGAGATCATATTCGGATGCCGGGGTGTTGACGGCGGCCAGACGCTCTCCCAGTCGATAAACTCCGGCGTGCCAGGCCATCTGGTGTTCCGATCCTTCATCAACCGGTTGCCAACCTGCTTCCAGATCGATTTCGCTGATCTCACCGCAGGTCCAGTAAAGTGTGCTTTCCAGTCTTCGGGTTCCGTCCTGACTCATGCGTTGCAGCATGGGGAGCAGCACGGGGCCTTGGTCCAATCCAGACCAGTCTCCGATCGGGAGTGTGGTCACAAAATAGATCGAACCTTGTCCGACCTTTTGATGCACCAACAAGGGTTCGCCATCGGAAAAGGCGGCCATTACGCTGTCGCTATGCTGAATCCGGCGTCTTTTCAGCACTTCCAATTGATCCAGTGGAATACTGAAACCTTCATTGGTATCCGCCAAAGGTCCGGTATCCTTTTCCCATCTGCCAACGACAAAAGATCCAAAGTTGGGGGCGGTTTCCATATCCATCCAACGCGCGCCTGCAAAGGTGGTGTCGCTGTTATTGGGGAAATAATCCGGGAAACACACCACCACGCCGCCTTCCGTGGCAAACTGCATCAATTGGGTGGCCTGATCCCCCTTGGGGAGTTCGCCCTGCCAGGTGATCAATGAAATGTCTTTTGCTTGAAGGGTGTTTCCGGACGGGCGCGTTTTCAGTTCGGCAGGTTCGAGGTTGCCGGCGTTGATGTGTCCCGAAGCCAGAGATAGCACATTGCCAACATAAGTGTGAGCGGCAAAGGCCAGCGCCCGATGTGACAGTGCCTTGCCGAAGACGAAATGGACCGCGTTGTTTCGGGTGTTGCCGTCGGCGGGAAGGGTCAGGGTCCCCCAGCCGGCATCCTGTTCCGATCCCAGATCCCATTGATCCTGCCAGCGGACTTGCGCCGCTTCCATCGGGATTTCGACGCCGGAGGATAATCCGTTGATCGTGCGGGTCGCGATGAGTGTTTCTTCTGCGAGTTTGCTCTGAATGACATCCGTCACCAATCTCAAGGATCTGCCTTCTTCCGTTTTCGTGACTGTAAGATCGGCCAACTGCACCCCGACATCCTGTTCTGTCTGTTCGTTGACAGCGAGCAAACGGAATCTCAAGGATTGGGGAAGGTTTTCAAATTGTTTCATCAACGAACTCCAACGATCATCGGTCGGCTGCCAGTTGGAACGTTGAAGGTCGGAGGCAATCCACACTTCGGTGGTGCCCGCCTGGTTGTCGATCAGCCATTGCAGTGAGCGTTGCAACAGGGAGGGAATGTTGGCCGCTGTGTCGGTGGGTTCGGCCATGGCATGTTCCTTGAGTTCCTCCATGTTGGTAACGGTTTGGGCGGAGGAAGAGGCGCTGTCGATCAGCACGAAATGAGAATGACCGATATACGCGGTCGCGGCTTGTTCCAGTAATTCCAGCGCTTGTTCACGTCGGGACAGGGAAGTGGCCGCCAGTCTGGTTTCCATGCTTGAGGAACGGTCCAGCAAGATCAAAACCGTATCGGGCGCCGACGCGAAGGCCCATCCCATCCAGCCGCCGGAGAGGGGGCGCGCCAGGAACAAGATCAACATCAATACCGCCAAGGTGCGAAACAGCAGGATTAGGAATTGTTTGAGTTTTGCCTTGCTGACAGAGCTTCGCGAAGCGGCGACCAGAAAGCGCATGGCAGCCCATTGTTGTGTGCGATGACGCAGGCGATTCAGGAGATGGATCACCACCGGCACCAGTATCAGGGGCAATCCAAAGAGTAGTATGGGCTGGAGGAATGTCATGCGTGCTGGCTGGTCCGGTCAGATTGAATGTTCAATGCCTCCATTTAACGGAAATTCAGAGCTTTGGCCCGGTCGATCAGAAAATCCGCCAGCACTTTGTCAAAGGGTTGTGTGGTCATCACCTCGCGGTAATCGCTGTTGCATTCATGACAGCCTCGTTGCAGGGCTGACTGGAACTGTTGGAATTGTTCCAGATAAGCATCCCGCACCATGGCCGGTTCGGTGACCATGCTGAAACTGCTTTCCAAATCCGCAAAGCGAATGGGACGGTCGAAATTAAAATCCAACTCTTGTCGGTCCAGTATGTGAAAGACTCCGACATCGTGCTTTTGAAAGCGCAGGTGTTGCAGCCCGTTGATCAAGGGTTCGATGTCCGTGAAACAATCGGAGAAAATCAACACCAATGCCCGGCGTCCCGCTTTTTCGGCGAGCTCATGCAGTGTGTCCGCCAAGCCGGTCTCACCCTTGCCCTTCACTTCGGTCAAAAGATTCAACATCAATTGAAGATGGGATGGAGTGCGTTTGGGCGGGAGTTCGGTGATTACCTTGGGGCCGACTGTTACCAATCCGGCTGCGTCGCCTTGTTGGACGAGTTGGTAGGCAAGGTGGGCGATGAGCTTGATGGCGTAATCCAGTTTGCTGCTATCACCACTGGTGAAATTCATGGACCCACTGCAATCCAGCACAAAGTAACAACGCAGGTTGGTTTCCGCTTCAAATTCTTTCAGGTAATAGCGGTCGGTCCTTCCCAACACTCGCCAGTCCAGACGTCGCAGGTCGTCACCGGGAACATATTGACGGTATTCGGCGAACTCGACACTGGATCCGCGATGGGGGCTGCGATGCATCCCCGATACGGAACCTTCCATGGCAAAACGCGCCACCAATGGCTGCGCCGAGAGACGGGCTGCCACTTTGGAATCGATCAATCCACTGTGTTTGGGTTCGTTGTCTGCCATGAAATGGTTTTCGTTCCTATCCCCTATGGAATGCTAAGAGCTTCTTTGACTCCCTGGAAGGATAAGGTGGATCAAGCCTTGTCCCGTTGAAGTTGAACCAGTTGATCGATCACCGATCGACTGGTTGTGCCTTCCGCCTGAGCCTGGAAATTGGTCAGGATACGGTGGGCCAACACGGGTTCGGCAACCGCTTCCAGATCTTCCAGTCGAGCCATGTAACTGCCCTGTAGCACTGCGCGGGCCTTGGCTCCTCGAATGAGGTATTGGATCGCGCGCGGACCGGCTCCCCAGGTGACCCACTGTTTGATAAAGGCCGGGGCTTCGTCCGTGTTGGGGCGTGTCTGACGCACCATTTCCACAGCCGTATCGTAAATGTGATCCGGCACCGGCACGCGCTGAACCACGTCCTGGAATTTCAGGACTTCCTCGCCATTGATCAGTTTCTTCAATACGGGCGCAGCTTTGGCGGTTGTTTCCCGGGCAATGCGTTTCTCTTCTTCAGCTGTGGGGTAATCCACATTAATGAAGAACATGAAACGGTCTAATTGAGCTTCAGGCAGCGGGTAGGTGCCTTCCTGTTCAATCGGATTCTGGGTGGCCAACACAAAGAAGGGGGAAGGTAGTGTATAAATTCGGCCTGCTGCTGTGACGCGATGTTCCTGCATGGCCTCCAGCAGCGCCGATTGTGTTTTGGGCGGTGTTCGGTTGATTTCGTCCGCCAGGACGATGTTGGCGAATATTGGGCCCTTGGTGAACACGAAAGCGCGTTTGCCGGGCTGATCGGTCTCCTGCAGGATGTCGGTGCCGGTGATATCACTCGGCATCAGGTCCGGTGTGAACTGGATCCGACTGAAGTCCAGCGACATGACCTGTGACAGGGCGTTGATGATGGTGGTTTTGGCCAGACCTGGAACCCCCATCAGGAGCGCATGACCACGTGCAAGGATGCAGATCAGCAGGCGTTCGATGACGTCCTGTTGTCCAATGATCGCCTTGCTGAGTTCGTCGCGCATCTGTTGATACAGATCTCGCAAGTGATTAATGGCTTCCAAGTCGCCCTCACTGGGCTTGCCTACCTGGTCAAGATTTTTAGGGTCCGTGCTCATGAGATAGTGTGACTAATCAAGAGGAGGTTGAGGCGAAGGTCAATCACCGAATTTTGACCATTGACGGTTTGGGGATTTGTCCTGTTTGATTCCCTTGCAATGACGCAGAAAATTCAACGTGCCCTCATCTCCGTATCCGACAAAACAGGCCTGGTTCCTTTTGCCAGGAAACTCTCCGAAGCCGGGGTGGCCTTAATCTCCACCGGCGGTACCGCCAAAGCCATCCGTGATGCCGGGTTGGAGGTGACCGATCTCAGTGATTACACCGGTTTTCCCGAAATGCTGGACGGAAGAGTCAAAACCCTGCACCCCAAAGTGCACGGAGGTTTGCTCTACCTGCGTGAGAACGAAACCCATTGCCAGACGGTTGCTGAGCACGGTATCCAGCCCATCGACCTGGTGGTCGTTAATCTCTATCCATTTGAAGCCACCATCGCCAAACCGGATGTCACCTTGGAGGAAGCGATTGAAAATATCGATATCGGTGGCCCCTCCATGTTGCGCAGC
>Ga0255772_10003263_pt1 | contig 15599 bp, 16 predicted proteins | sample 071ome_34_FD_179970 | JGI IMG/M metagenome (GOLD analysis project Ga0255772, IMG submission 179970) | Coastal salt marsh microbial communities from the Groves Creek Marsh, Skidaway Island, Georgia - 071411BT metaG (version 2) | ecosystem: Environmental > Aquatic > Marine > Intertidal zone >...
TGACGAAAGATATACACCTACAGAAGGAACAGTATTAATTTGGCCTGCTGGATTTAGTCACACACATAGAGGAAATCCTCCCGGAGAAAGAAAGTATATTGCTACAGGATGGTATCAAGCAGATGAAAATCTGACATTTAATATGGTTTCTTTTAAAGATAAAAATTAATTATTAATAAGGTAGATCTATTGCTTGAGGTTCTTGAGGCCAAATAATTTGACTTGGATCAGAAAATTCTTGAGGAATATTTCTCAATTTTTGTCTATAAGATAAAAACTCATTTTTTTTCTCTTCAGATAATTGAGAATCTGGCAAAAGTGTCCAATCAGTCTTACTTAAAAGTTCTTCCCTTCTATTTCGAACATTTCTCCAAATTTCAGCAATCCTTCCATTTTTTTCATCTTCTGAAAATGGAATAATATCAAATCCACTACCATTCCAATTTATTTTTTCATTTGATGGATCATAAACTGGTATTTCATATGGTCCATCAAATCCCAACTCTAGCAATTCTTCACTAGATTTTTCTGCTAAATTTGTAATAGTTGATCCATCACCCAATCTAAATCTTTTGGGAAGTTTTTCTGGATAACGATTTATGTATGAGTATAGCATTTTAGTGATTGTAGGTTTTTTTATTTATCCAAAGATTATATATTGAATCAAATTGGTAATCTTGATGAAGTAGAACTAATACCACTATAGAAATCTGGTCTATCAGTTCCATTCAATCCAATTCCTTTCACAATCCTCAAATGTCCAAAATATCCCTTTGCACCTACACCAATTCTAATAGGATTGTTGCTTGGGTTTATTGGAACATGTGGATTATTAAAAGTATAAGTATTACGAAGAATACCATTAGTAAATGCTCTAAGTTTATCACCATTCCTAGACCACCTATAATGATACCAGGTTGATCCGGAAAGTGTTTCAGTTTCAAATGTCTGAAAAGTGTTAGCACCATTACTATTGTCAACATATAATGATGGCTTACTGCGTCCCTGATAAGCTGAATATCCAATATACCAAGGACCTTGATTTGTTGAAGGATCTCTTGCATCGATAAGAGTTCCACCTTCATACCAACCTGTTGATGTTCTATTCAGGAAAATATCAATTGTAAAATCGGAAGTTCCCAAAGCAAAATCTGAACTCGCAGGAATTGTAATAAATCTATCATTTTGATTGGCATCATTAAACATACATGCAGTAATACCAAAATCATTTTGTGGAGATGTTTCAGTAAATCCAGCTGCAACATTAGGAGCTTCTGTTATTATACCAACACTTCCACCAGATGATCCATAGGCATCCCAATTCGTATTATCTAGTGGAACATACAAAACTTGATAGTCTTTTAGATTATTTTCAGCATACCAACTACTAGCACCAAATGAGTCTGGTAATTTTTGATTATGTATTTCATAAGTATTCCATATTCCAGATTTTAAATCATCTGTCTTTTTTATTCCAAAAGTGTTTCCTATGTTTCTATTAGTCATTTTAATAATTAACAGGTTTTATAGCAGGATATGATTTAGTGGAAGTTGATAATAAATTTCTAAGGTAGTTTTCACCAGGAGAAGATAATGTTTTTTGTACCAATCTAAAATTACTAATTTTTACTTGCAAAATATTAGAGTTACTCCAATTTCTAGCAATTGAAATTCTAGAACCACTACTTACAGTAAATCCATGAGAAATACTAGTATTATCTATATACGATGTTGATGGAGTAATTCTGAGATGATGCCATTCAGTATCAATAGGTGATAATAATGTATTTGAACTTAGTCCATCAGCAGAGTATATTTTTAAAATACTGGATCCATCAATTTCAACATAAAATCCCGTAGTATTTGTAGAATTTCTAGTATCAATTAGTGTTTTACTTGTATCACTTGCAGAGTTAAATCTAAACAATAAATCATAAGTAAAAGCTGATAGATCAGGAATATTAGTTTCTCTAATGTATCCTGATGAGAATGGACTACCAACTTTAAGTCCAACATATGCTCCATTGAAACCAGCAGAAGTAACCAAAGATGTTCCAGAATAACTAGTTCCCCAGGCACCAGAAGGATTTTGCAAATATATTTTGTTATCTGGTGTATTTACTAATTGAATATCACCCACAATACTAGGTGGAGATCCAGTAGCATCACTTCGTTTGGCTTGTTGGGAAGAGGATAGTGTCAAATAAGAATAATTTGAATTTGTGTCTGTTGTTATTTCTGTATATGTTCCATATTCACCATATTCATGAGATCTTCCATTTCCACCAGTTGATGCTTCAGCATAATATCCAGTACCATCAAAATTAGTATAACCTGATGATCCGTATGCAAAATTTCTATCAAAAAAACTTGTACCACTTAGTCTAGACCAGACATATCCATCAACACTTTGCCATATTTTACTGCCAATGCCAATTAAATAACCGTTTTCTGATTGAAGTCTACTAAAAGCTGGAGAACCTCCATATGCAGTTTGAGATAACATCTCCCAGGTTAGTCCATCAGAACTAGAATATATTGTTGCTTTTCCAGCAACATGGTTTAAAACATAAAATTTTGATGTTTCTGAATGCCAAACACAAGACCTATTCCCAACACCACTAAAGTTGAAATTTGGTAAACTTGTTGGAGATACTTGAGACCAATTTTGTCCACCATCAGTACTCCTATAAAGAGTTCCGTTATAAATAAATGCTAAACAAGTTGCTGTTGTATCTGAACCACTACTAATAGACATAGCGTATGGTGATCCAGTTATAGATGCAACTAAAGTTCCAGGTGGAGTCCAAGTAGTTGATCTATAAATTTCATTTGATTTTCCCATTAAAAGTAAATTATTAGATATTCCCCCAGCAATGGCTGAATGAGATTGTGCTGTCGTTGCTGAAGTCGGAACTCCTCCACTAAATGTCGCATACATTGTACTATTAGAATAGTTAGATAATGTGGCAATTTTATCAGATCCATTTGTTGCCCACATATATGTGTTATATCCTATAATAGAATCTCCACTAGCGGTTGTCCAATTTACACCACCATCTGTTGTATATTGAAATGGACTATTATTTCCAGTATGTGAATTTGTTATTGCGATTTGTGTTCCTTTGATCCCTGCGACAGGAGCACCACTATTTTGTCCACTGGTTCCAATTTGAGTTCCAATTCCAATATGATGACCATAAACTCCCGTGGCAGTTGAAACTGCTGTTATTGTACCCAAGTTTAAATCAGCAATCTGTTCGGATTCGGTAGCAAAATTAGATACAGTATTATAATACGAATTAGCTTTTATTGGAGAATAACCAGAATATAACAAATCACTTTTTACTTGAACCTCATTGTCAGATTCTGTAGAATATTCTGTCAATGAAAATCTGGTTACTTCGTAGTCACATCCATCATTGAAAGTAGAACTTTGGTTATTTGAAAAAACTCTTTTGTATGCAGATGCGCTCATTTTTTTATCCCAGTGTGTAAATTCCTGATGGATATCTTCTTGTATTGCTTGTCGAACTCGAAGGAACTTGAAAGTTTCCAAAATATTTTGGAATATTTGAATAAACTTTCAAATCCTGTATATTTCCAGACCAATATTCCGATCCAGATACACTTCTGCCAATATTAACAGAAGCAGATGTCAATATTCCACTAACAGAAGTTGATGCTACACATACCCCATCAATAAACATACTTAATGCTGAAGCACTTCTTTGTAGAGCAACATGATGCCAGGTACTTACAGTAATATTTGAAGTACTTGAGAGTATGTTTGCACCATTAAAGTCAACTGATAGTGTTGAAGCATTGGTATAAAATTTTAAATTAGAAGATCCAGACTGTTGCTGCTCATAGATGGTTCTATTTCCAGAGCTAACATTATTACTGTAAATATAAGATTCGATTGTAAATGGAGAGTCACTACCACCGGTTGTTCCATGACTAGCATTAGATCCAATACTCAAATAAGAAGAAGAACCATTAAAAGCAGATGCACCATTATAAAATTTATCAGTTCTTCCAGAATCCCAGGTAACTGAATTGTTAGTAACAGAATTACTTTGCTCCGAATAATCTATTACATTGACAGTGGATCCATCTAGAGAATTTAGTGGTATAGCTAGGTTTAAAAAATTAAATGCTGGATTTTGAGTTTTTTCATATGATATACCCAAATATCCACCATTAACAACCTTTCTTAAATTTTTCATTTTATCATTCTAATACTTCATAAGTACATACTGCAGTCAAATCACCAGATGCACTGGCTTGAACTGAAAGTGAACGACTTTCTTCTAGATACAAAAATGAGGTTTTATCAATAATATTAATTGAAGAATCTGGAGGAACTGCGATAGTTGTAGCAACTGAATAACCAGTACCACCTGCTGCAACAGCATCATGATATTTTACGGTTATGTCAGCCGAATTAGTTCCATCAATATTAGAAATAATTAGAGATGCAACTCTATAAACTTGATTAGAACTTGCTGCATTTGATACTAAGGACGTAACACTAGTTGTGCCAAGCGTAATTGCTGTCGTTACACCAGTTACTGTTGTTAGGTCTAAAATATTTGGAGATGCCATTTTTTAATTAAGATAGAATGTTTGAAAAGAAGTAAGTGGATGATGCAGAAGCTCCACCACCACCACCACCAGAGATACTAATATCTAAGGTTTTTGTCCCAGCACTATATGAAAAAGTATTACCAGCACCGATGAAATTTAATGTTGTCGCACCAGCACCAATAGCATTTCCGGCAGATTGAATTCCAATAATAGCACCACTGTTTATATTAGTCAGGTTTCCACTGTCATCAATAACAGTAGTTCCAGAAATTTTAATTGCCATCTTCGTTTACACTCGGCAGTTTTTACTATTTATCTAATCAGAACCAGTTATTAATCTACAAATAATTGTTCAGGTTATTTATTTTAGTTTAGTTTCTTCTTTATATTCTCAATTTCAACTTGCTGAGTCTTAATACATTCAATCAGAAGACCAATAAGACCATTATAATTTACAGTCTTAGGATCTGTATCACTGACTAACTCTGGCAATACCTTTTCAATTTCATCAGCAATCACACCCATAGAAGGTCTATTATCTGCAATCCAATTAAAGGAAACACCATTTATCTGCAATACTTTATCAATTGGATTTTCAATTGTTTGAACGTTAGTCTTGAGTTTAACATCAGAAGTTGAGTTAAAATCAGTTGCGGTAACAACACCAACGGCAACCATACCATTTATATGTAAGTTTCCATCGTAATTTAATCTGGTTGAACTCGTTGGATCTGTTGTTCCACCATAAAACTGACCTGATGTTCTCGTGGTTCCATTATACTCAACAAAAGAAGAACTAGTAGAACCAGAAGTTACACCACGATCTCCAGGTATTGTACCAGAAGTTAATTGAGAAGCATTCAGTGCGGTAAGAGCAGATCCATCACCACTAAATCCACCGCCAGCAGTTAAAACATTTGTCGAAGCATTATAAGTCAAAGATCCATTATCAATAAATGGTTGCTGTGCTCCTGTTGAATTGTTTCCGACGAGAACAAGATGAGTCGTTGTATCACCAGAAGAAGCAGCACTAATATCAATATTAGTAGCAGTGGTTGCAGTATCAGCATTACCAGTAACATTTCCAGTTAAGTTTCCAACAAATGATGTAGCGGTTGCAACTCCAGTTACATTGAGACTGGTAATAGTTGCAATATTAGCAACCGTTAAATTATCAATAATACTGAATGTTTGTGTATTGATTACACCAATAAATGATTGAATTTCAATAACGTCACCGTTATCAGCCGCAGTTGTTAAACCAACAGTCGTTGAAGAAGTTTCAGTAAAGTCTGCCTGCGCTAAACGAATACCATTCAGATAAACATCAATTTTTCCAGATTCATATGGTTCATTCAGAGTAACTAAGGTTGTTCCACCAACACCAACATTAAATGTTTGCTTATTAATTCTACTCTGAGCAAGATTTATATCAAGAGTACCATTTCCACGATCAGTATAAGTACTTGCTCCACCAACAAAATTAAGAGTAGAAATAGTTGTACCAACTCCAACGCCGTCTTGCTGAACATTTAATCCAAGTTCACCAAGAGAAACTGCTTTGAAAGAAACTACCTCAATAACGTGACCACTAAGTGCTGGTTGAGTCAATGTAATGACGTTTTGACTCGTTTCAGTAAAATCGGATGTTGGAATTAACTTAATACCATTAACATAAACATCAACATTACCAGATGTATAAGATTCATTCAGAGTAACTAAGGTTGTTCCACCAACACCAACATTAAATGTTTGCTTATTAATATCAGTATACTCAACATCAGGAGTGAGAGTAATATCAACAGTTGTTCCATCAACGGCAAAGGTATTACCAGCACCAATGAAGTTCAGAGTAGTAACTGGTCCTGAAGTAATAGAAGTTCCACCAGAACTAATACCTAAATTAAAACCACCACTTGCGGTTACGATACCTGTTACCGTAAGTCCAGCACCAAGTGTTGTAAGAGAATTAAAGGTTGCAATACCAGCAACATTAAGTTCATCTAAGTCACTTAATCCATCTACAACTAAGTTATTACTTATATCAACAGCAGCATTGATATCTACGTTTGCCCCAAAAGTAGAAAGACCGGAAACACTAAGTTGATTTGTAAATGTAGTTCCAGTGACTGTTACACCAGCACCAATAGTTTCAAATTTTTTGTTTGCTCCATAATACAAATCAACTGCTCCCGTTCCTTGGAAAACAGCTCTTGTGTTAGTTGCATCTTTTATTGATAAAGCGGATCCAGAATCAATCTCAATAAAATTTACTCCAGAAGAATGATATATCTCAATATCATTCCCGCCTCCTATTTGGAGTTTTATATTATCATCAGCAATTCTTACATTATCAAGAAAAGTAGAAACACCAGTAACATTAAGTTGATCTAAGTCACTCAATCCATCAACAGTTAAGTTAGAAGAAATATCAACAGCAGCATTAATATCAAGGTCTGATCCAAAGGTTGAAATACCAGTAACATTAAATGTTCCATCAAGATCAAGAGTTGCTGTTGGTTGTGTTGAACCAATACCAACATCAACATTAAAGACTGCTCCAGTTGTTGATGAAATAGTTCCGGAAAGATTCCCACCAGTGTAGAATGATAATGTATCTTCATCAGATCCAGCACTAGTTTCTGGGATAATATACGTATCTTGGTCTACGTCTTTAACACCACCAAGTGATCCCCACTCTCCACCGGGACCATAACCTTCAAAGGACGATAATTCAGTATTATATCTTATCTGTCCAGTAACTGCTACACCTACAGCATCTCTTTCTGACGTATTACCAACAGGAATTTGAATAGAGTTTGTACTATCAAATATAACTTTATCACCGAATGTTGATACTCCAGTAACATTAAGCTCTTGAGAAATATCAACAGCAGCATTGATATCTACATCTGATCCAAAGGTTGCAATACCAGCAACATTAAGTTCATCTAAGTCACTTAATCCATCTACAACTAAGTTATTACTTATATCAACAGCAGCATTGATATCTACGTTTGCCCCAAAAGTAGAAAGACCAGTAACATTAATTGTATCAAAAGTTGGGGTGTCTGATAAGGTAATTGTAGAAATACCATCAGCACCAGTTGTTGCTGTTGCTACAATATTAGATCCTACAAAGTTAAGTGTTGCAATACTAGTCGCAGTTCCTACTGTTACGCCTTCATCTTCAACCGTTATACCAACAAATATTCCAGTAGCAGCAAGAACATTATCCCATACTGGAGCAGAACCATTCCAAAGAAGAATTTGTCCATCTGTTGCTCCTGTCGCATCAACAAATGTAGTTATACCATTAGAAGATTGATATGGGATATCTCCAGAATCTCCACCAGAAAGATTGGTCGCAGTGGTTGCAGTACCAGTTAAAGATGCAGTAACGATACCAGCAACAATACCATCATTAGTAATTGTCGTTCCTGATCCTACGGTCAATGACGTTGCTATTGTTACATCATCAGGTAACCCAATGGTAACAGTATTGCCAGAACCTACAGTTACAATTTCGTTTGATGTTCCAGCAATAGTAAATGTTTCGCTGTCAAGGTCAATGGCACCCGTTCCAGTGTCACCACCAAAGTCTAAATCAATATTACCGATAGTGGTATTGATTGTAGAAACTTCACCATCAACATAATCCTTAATTGCTTTAGCAGAAGCAAGAGTATCATCAGATGTTGATACAGAACTCAAATCAGTATCAACAGATGTAATTGCTGTTCCACTGGTAAATGTTAAATTATCAATTGTAGCATTTGTAGCATCAATTGTTGGTAATGTCGCAACACCAGAAGCATTAATATTTCTTACAACCGAAATATCATTTTCAGTTATCTGAACATTACCAGCCGCAAGTCTTGCACCGTTAGGAACTTGAGTAGAACCAATACCAACACCATAATTAAAGTGCCAAGCATCAGTCGTCCCAGCACCTAAAGTACCTGTCTTAACCCAAATAATATCCTTATAAGTATTTGGATGTGTATGAACTCCAGCAATAGTAAAATCTATTAGTGGATTGCCTTCTGTTGAAGCAATAGAAATACCACCACCATCTGCAGTAGTATCATTAGAAACTTCATTACCAAAACTATCAGTTGTAAATCCAAGAACGATTTCTTTATCGTTTACAATAAATTCTTGGGCATAGATAATTGCAGTAGTTCCACCAATCGTAATATTTCCAGTTACATTTAAGTTATTATTAACTTGCAGATCATTAGCAACAGTTACATTTCCAGGTAGTATTGGACTACTGGGAATAGAAATAACTGGTGTCGATCCTTCTCCAGTCCCACCAGTTACTGTAATTTGATTTATTGTACCACTAATATTTTTTACATAACTACCAGTCGTATAGGTTCCAAGACCGATAGAATCTGGTGTAATTGTTGCGGCAAGTGCTACGTTTCCAGTACCATCAAAAGAAACAGCAGAAGCAGTTACAAAACTTCCAGTAATTGAGAAGTCTCTTGCGGTTTCTAGTTGTGTGGCAGTGGAGATTGTTCCAGTAATTCCACCAATAAATGTCGATACTCCAGTTACATTTAAAGTATCAGAAATATCTACCGAAGCATTAATATCTACATCAGAACCAAAAGTAGAAATACCTGCTACATTAAGTTCATCAAGGTCACTTAATCCATCAACAGTTAAGTTAGAAGAAATATCTACCGAAGCATTAATATCTACATTTGATCCAAAAGTAGAAAGTCCACTAACATTGGCGGTTCCGCTGACATCAAGAGTTGCTGTTGGTTGTGTTGAACCAATACCAACATCAACATTAAAGACTGCTCCAGTTGTTGATGAAATAGTTCCGGAAAGGTTCCCACCAGTATAATAATATAATGTATCTTCATTAGACCCAGCAGAAAGTTCTGGAATGATGTAAGTATCCTGATTTACATCTTTAACACCACCAAGTGATCCCCACTCTCCACCAGGACCATAACCTTCAAATGAAGAAAGTTCTGTATTATACCTTATCTGTCCAGTTACGGCAACTCCTACAGCATCTCTTTCTGAAGTATTACCAACTGGAATTTGGATGGAGTTAGTACTGTCAAATATAACTTTATCGCTAAAAGTAGAGACACCTACAAAAGAAGAAGTTCCAGTAACAGTTAAATCTGCAAAAGTATTCCCAGTGCCAGTAACAACTACCGTGGTAGCATTGACTGTTGTTGCAGTGATAGTATCCGCAACACTTACGGAACCACGAACATCTAGTTTTTCCGTTGGCTCAAAAACTGTGGTGCCGATACCAACGTTGCCGATGACCTCCAATACCTTTTGATTTTCGGTACTATCGACAATACCAATCTTTTGATTGGCATTTCTACCACTTAAATACTTGGCGCTGAGAAACTGTTCCATTTTTAGATATTAGTTGAGTGTTTCTAAGATACTTCCGATGAATTTAATACCAGTGCTGGTATCAGAAGAGAAGATGAGAACATCATTCTGCTCAACAACCAACTTTCCAGCAAGAAGGTTTGCACTGTCATTTGCAGGAATAACAAAGTCCTTTAAAATTTCAGTGGTTACGGCAACACCAGCAGTCGTTCTTTCGTGTGAGAAAGATATGGTATGAGAAGTAGAATCAATATTTGTTGCCTGTGCAAGAAGAACAACACCACTGTATCCTACGGGAGCAGTGTATATTCCAACATTACCAGTTGTTGCCTGATGTGTAATTGTCTTAAAGACATTAAGTGCGAGTGCCATTAGTTTGTGTCCCTCCTATTAACTAAGTGCAAGAATAAATGGCGTCATTGTGGAGAACAAACTCTTGGAATAGAATCTTCCACTAATCGTTCCCGTTTGTTGATTAATTTGTACTCCATCACCAATTCTAAAATTACCAGTTTGATCGGTGCTGGTATAAACCACCAATCCACCATTACGAGATACAGTTTCATTTGCCTGAATTGGAACACCACCATTCTGTGGAAGTGCAGAACTAATCGTCACACCAGATCCGATATACTCAAAAGAGTGACCAGATGCAAGAACTCTACTTTGCTTAAAGAATGGAACAGTGCTTCCAACACCAACTGCATAAGGAACATTTTCCGTTAGTGTGACAGTTGTTATTCCAGATACAACTGGAGTAGAACTATCAACAATATAATAAGTTGGTAGGATGTTTGCCGTTCCAGTTGCTGTATTCAGTCCAACATTTGGAGTACTGAAGGTAACTGTTGGTGTGGTGGTGTATCCACGACCATTAGAAACCATCTCAATATTAGTGACAGTTCCATTTGTTACTTCAGCAACAGCAGTGGCTGGAATACCCCATTCTTCAGAAGGATCTCCGATCGTAACAGTAGCATTTCCAGTATAACCAGTTCCACCAGAACCAATTGTAATACTATCAACTGTATAGTAAAGAGAATCAAGATAAATTGCCTGTCCATCAAAAGGTCTGACCGCATTGATACTTACGGTTCCACCAGAATCATAAGTATGTTGGAGAGTTGATACTCCAACATAAGCAGAGAAAGAAGTTGCCGATGGAGTATCAACAACCTCAAAAATATATCCATAGTTTCCAGATGGGAACGTTACAGTTCCAGGACCAGATGGACAGGTAAATCCAAGTCCCGCAATCGTAACTCCCATACCAACATTAAGGTTATGATTCGCATCAACGGTAATGGTGGTAAGACCAGTTACATTATCATAAGTTGCGGCAGTAACATTTAATGTTGGAGTGCTTATATCAAGGTCATAAACAAAAGAGTTTGCTGGTTTTGCTGTCGTAACAATTCCAGTATATTTTTTTGGTCCTACACCATCGGCAATCAATCCAAAATTACCGAAAGATGAGTTGGAGTTTGTTAAATCACAAGCAGCACCACTCTCACATATAATTGCAGTATCATTACAGATAGTGAACATTGATACTAACTGAGCATAACCTTCGTTTGTGATTGATGCTCCAATGCCACCCTGATTATACTGGGTATAAGAATCCAAGACCATTGATTTTGTTGGACCAATTGCCTTTGATCCGTCAATCTTAAGTCCAATGCTATTTGGAATAAAATTGGTGCAGTTCTGAATATAAGGAGACTGATCAAAATATCCTACTTGGTTAGGATTAAAAGCAAAAATTGCCTTTCCAGAATCAATCGATCCTGTGAAAGACATCTCTGCAATATAATTTCCATTTGCAACATGGAAAAGATCTTGATTGCTATTTTGAGGTTGTATCGATACTTCTCTTAAACTATCACCAACAATAGAAACCTGTTCTGGAATAACTACGGGATTATTCTCTATATAAGTCCCAGCACTAACTCTAATAACTGTTCCTGTTGAAGATGCTGCGATTGCTCCTTCGATTGTTGCCTTTGCATCTCCAAGTTTTTTTCCTGTGTTTGTGTCGCTTCCGTCTTTTGTGACATATAAAACATTTGTTACTGTTGCGCCAGCACCAAGTCTGACAATATCTGTTCCAATTCCCGTCCTTACACGTTTAGTATAAAGCTCTGCATCATATGTATTAAGAGCTACTTCTCCTAATTGTATTTGATCTACGGTAGGCTGTTTACCAGGTACGGCAGACCGTTTAATCCTAATCGGAGTTGCCATTTATTCTTATTCGGTATTTACCAGATTAGACAGTATATACTGTCCTTTTGATTTATTTATAAGACGTTGTTTCTTCTCTTTCCGTAACGATAAAGATTTGTGGGAAGTTCTGGTTTCATCCAATCTTTAATTTTTTCATATCTCTGCATACTAAAAAACTCCTGGGAGAAGTACCAATCTTCCCAAGGAGTATGACCTTTGTTCTGGTTACAATCGTGGCAAGCACATACACAGTTCTTAGTGAAATCAGTGCCTCCCTTTGAACGTGGAACAACATGGTCTATTGTGAGGTTTTCATCAGACCCACAATAGGCACACTCTAAATCCCATTCTTCCTTTATCTTTGCCCTCCATAACCTTTTCGCTTCCGCTGAGTTTGTTGTGTGGAGATTAAAGACATAGGCTTCGGGAGTATTGTAGAGAGGCATAAAAAATTGCGTCCTGCAATTATTTATTCCCCGTGCTTCTTCTTACAAGCACTTCTTGCATATGCTCTTGCTAAACTATTGACGTGGGAGCAGGGTTTTCCTGCTTCTCCACAATAAGGACATTTAGCATCCTTAGGGTCATTAGGGTACGAAAACTTCGGCATCGCTTCCTCTAAGTTGTATTTGTTGCTGAGCGTCTTCTAGTCGAATCTTGGCAGCAGGAAGACCCTGTTGACCAGGGAGTTGTTTATCAGTTGTTGATGTAACATCAATAACCTGGTCAACTATAAACGTTGCTTTCCTATAAATTCTTTCCTTCGGACTAAGTTCACAAAGCATCCTGGCGTCACTTTCTTGCCCACACTGAGCAATGACTTTGCCAGTCCAGTGACTTACCACTTCCCAATATTCATTCATAAGGATGTGCCTGCTTTAACTCAGGGTTTGGTTGTGATGGGACAACAGGGTTGCGAGTCACATTCTCAATCACAATGAAAGCATCACTCTGATAACTTACTGTTCCATAAGGTTTTGCCCACTTGGGGTTAGCACCTTCGGTCTGGTGAATGCCACTATTAGCGACACCACCAATCTTGACGCGAAGTTCATCATCAGGACTCCAATCCATCTTACCCAGAGCAATAGCAAGTTGCCCTAGCATATCAGCACTTGGGAATTTTTCTTTCATCACATTTTCCTCTGGTTCCAGGTTTCCGATCATCTCTTTTCAGGTAGTAAAGATTTGGCCAAGTATCCATTATTATAGCACGAAGTTTGTCTGGTGTCTCAGAACTAATCACTTGCCTGAACTTCTTTCCAATCACGGTCAAACTGCTCCAATCCCTTATCAGTCAATACATTCTTATACATTGCCCAGAAGACCTTCGGAGGAATGGTCACAATATCAGCACCAGCAAGAGCACACTGCTCTACTTGACGCACATCACGGACAGAAGCACCAAGAATCTGCGTGGTGCTAAAACGTCCTTCACCAGTATAGGCACTGCGAATGTCTTTAATCAGTCCAATACCATCAATAGAGTTGTCCATCCAGCGACCGACGAATGGAGAAACATATGCCGCACCTGCCTTCTCTGCAAGAATTGCCTGTGCCAGAGAGAACACCAGAGTCACATTGACCTTATGTTGAGTAACAGTCAGTGCATAACAAGCCTTGAGTCCTTCTACGGTGCAAGGAACTTTGATGGTTACATTCCACAGTCCCTCAAATGCCTTTGCCTGATCTACCATTTCTTCGGCAGTATCAGCAACGACTTCTGCGGAGATGGATTCCAAGCGTGTAAAAGAATTAGAGATTTCTTTGATGACCTCAACAGGATCACGACCACTCTTCTTAATCAGAGTGGGATTTGTGGTGACTCCATTGAGCAATCCAGTTTCGTGTGCCTTTGCGATTTCATCAACTTCGGCAGTGTCTAAAAAGATTTTCATGGGTTGTGGTTCTTATTTTCCTTAATTTTTTGATATCCCCAGACTGCTAGGGTGCCGATACCTAGACCAGCAAGACAGCAAAGAAACATATGAATAATGTGTTCGTAGGTTGTGTGATCAGCGTGGTTCATCATTTAGGTTTTTTAACGGGAAAGGTTGCTTCCATTGCCGTAGTCAACAGCAATGCAAATCCAAAAACAAATAAGTGTTCCATGTCATCCGAAATACATTACACTAAGAGTGAATACAACAAAGATGATGACTGTGAATATCATCAACCCTACACCTGCCCAGGGAACCCAGGCAGGCATAGGTTCATAGTTGTGATTATGAGACATGTAGTGTTCCAATCATACCAGCACCCTTGTGAGGATCACACCAGAAGGTGTAGTCTCCTGCTTCGGGGAAGGTGATATCAAAACTCTCACCAGGAGCAAAAGCAAGGTCTCCGTGTGAGAGTTCGGGGTGATCTTCTACGATCACATTATGGGGTGGGAGCATACCATTCACAAAGTGAACCGTGTCTCCTGCGGATATTGTAACATCTGCTGGGTCAAAAATCAAGTTACCATTTGACCCCATTGTAATGTCTACTGCCCAGGCAGGAAGGGCAAAGAAGAGTGTAGCGACAAGTGCGAAGAGAAACTTCATCTAGGTATTTGTAACTACTCTATCTATATCTTCTTTATATCCCTATATCTGGGATTTGTTTTGACTTCCTCACTTACCATCTCACCCAGTTCGTCAGCACACTTACACCAAGCCTTTCGTGTCGTCTTTGCTAACGGATCTTTTGCGTTGTATAACTCAAACCAGATATACCACAAGGCGGCACATTCATCTGATTTCTTTTGAAGGTGTGGTTCCCGATACACTCATACCCATATGGGTTGTGTGCCCTTGACTACATTACTATTTAACGTATTGATCTAACAACTTCACAATGTTTTGAGTGATGGGAACTCCACCAATATACTCATCCACCTTCTCGCCAGTTTCGTTGAGAACGATCAAGGTAGGAGTAGCATTGATACCATACTGCTTGGCAGTGGCAATGTTCTCGTCTTCACCATCATCAAGCAGAAGTTCTTTCACTGCTTCGGTTCGAGTATCATTCATTGCCTTGAAATACTTTTTGACAAGAATGCAAGGACCACATTCTTTCTTAGAAAATAGTAAAATCATTTTAGAGTTCCTGTTTGTTGCGTGTAATCAATATCATTCCAGTGTCTTACCGCATTAGCCACGATAGCGACATTAGTAACCAAGTAAGAAACAAAAATAAAGGTGCGTATCCAAGCAATAGTATCTGCTTCTCTATCATCTTTTCCACTCTTATCTCCTAGTGCCTTTGCCCATATTCTCCAAAGACTTTTTCGTTTACTCATTCGGTTTCCATTCCCTCATTCCTTTACATTCAACTCCACGCTTGAGCATTGACATCATTGCTTGTTGTGCGGATATCATATCGAAATGAACGGCAACTTTATCTTTGCCTTGATAAAC